>ENA-UEOZ01000396-UEOZ01000396.1-human-gut-metagenome-genome-assembly--contig:-NODE-396-length-30985-cov-5.738967_pt1 | contig 30985 bp, 20 predicted proteins | sample MGYA00242898_ERZ507912 | MGnify/ENA primary metagenome ERZ507912 (study PRJEB26167, sample SAMN06115410) | human gut metagenome | host: Homo sapiens | place: China:Chongqing | collected 2016-04-27... | reverse complement strand
GTCCCGCAGGCCTTTTCACGCAATGATCATTAGCACGTCCCCGGTCCAAATTCGATCCTGAGCACAAAAAAATATTTTTCTCTTCGCTCTTTACAAACTACAGGATTTTCCTTAGATTGCGCACTTCGCTTTTGGATTCAAAAGCGATGCAAAGCGATAGCAAGCATTTTTGCCTGATATCGATACCCGACTCTGCCTTTTGTTATTCAATTCAACAAAAGGAGTTATTCGTGAGTTTGAGTTTTTTTGTACTTTTAAATCAATTGGGGAAAAACCGATGCACAAACCAAAGGATAAAAACTTCGTTTGCGCTCCGCTGCCTGAGTTATCCCAGCACCGTCAGGCCGCACGCATGCGCTGGAACATTCAGCAAATCTGCGACCTTAGAACCGCCGCCACCGTTTTTGACGGCGTTGACGGCGGTTTGCCCAGAGCCCTCATTGATCGCATTCAAAGTTGCGTGCTTCGTGCGCACGAACCGCTGACGCTCGAAAGCCTTTCCGTTGCCATGCGCATTCTGGGCAATGCCCGCGTCGATCGGTTTCGGATGCTTGAGCGCGCCTGCGGTCTCGGACGCATCACCAGCATCTTCATGCAAACGCTTTCGCGCGCCGAAGTTCACGGTCTCAAGGCCTCGCTCGCCCGTCATTTCGTCGCGACACTGTCTTGCGTGCGTGCCTATCGTCAAGTCAACTCAACCCCAAAGGCCGACTGCCGAACGCTTTTTGTTGATGTGACGCCGATGCGCTTGGGCCAACACGGTCTCGTGGAAGCACTGGGCCAGAACCGCAAAGGTTCAGCCAATCGTCTCATGCGCGTGACGATGATGAAAGGCGACAATCGGGTTTCTCATGCTCTGATCCGGACTCAGGCAACGGCGCAAACAACAGTGCGCACCGAAGCCGACGCGTTTGCCTGTGCACGGGCTTGCAGCACCGAACACTCTCACGAGGGGTTATTTGTTTGTTGCCCGCGGCCCGACGCCAAAACGTTACCGCTTCTCGAACCCACTCTGAAGCCCATTGATCCGGTTGCGGCTCTGGCTCAATTCATCGTGCATGCGGTCAAGGCCTACCGCGAAGGCAACAAAGTCGTTGTCATGCTTTCGGACGCCACCGGCGCCGTTGATCCCGTTTTGCTCAAGGAAGCCCTTGAACGGCATCCGCTCAAAACGGAAGTGGCGTTTGCTTATCTTCCAAGCATGAGATAAGCGTTTATTTGCGAACGGTAAAAACGGTCTGCCGAATGGGAATCTTCGACAGACCGTTTTTAGCATGCATTGCCCAAAAGAACCTTCATTTGCGGGAAGGTTTATAGATTCTGAGTGCAAAATCTTTGACGTTTGATAAGACAAGATGCCAACAGGTATTAACAGTTTTTTTCGTCAGCACAGAGCCACTTCATCGAACGCGTCAAATGTAGCACCATTGCCGCTTCGGCCATTTCGCCATCGCCTCGCAGTATGCCCTCAAGGATCAGGCTGTGCTCCACACTTTTAATTGAGCTATGTCGCGCTTTATTGCCGACGAAGTACTCAGAGACCTTTTCCATCCCTTGCCCTGCCTGAAGACGCACAATTTGCATTGCCTGAGGAAAGAATCGGTTGTGAGTTGCTTCGGCAATCGTCAGATGAAAAACAAAATCGGTATCGAGCGCCAACCTCTCGCTTTTCTCGTACGCTGCTTCTGTTGCATCAAACGCCCGTTGAAGTTCAATCCGGTCGGCTGCATTGCAGCGCAAGGCTGCCCAGTATGCCATTTTTCCTTCCAAAGCAATTCGATATTCATAGCAGCGCACCATATCTTCAAGGTCATTGATTTTGGAAAGCCGAATAGAAGAAACCTGGTCGTAATTGCAACGCTTGACAAAAGTGCCCAGACCTTTGGTTGTCGTGACAAAACCCTGAGCACGGAGTTCCTGAATAGCTGCCCGGATGACAGGTCTTGAAACGTTGTAGTGACGGGCAAGATCTGTTTCTGAAGGTAGTTTCTCGCCTTCTCTCCACTGGCGCGTTGTGATTTTGGAAAAAAGATCGTCAAAGACCTGGGTGCCGAGTGTTCGCTGTCCGCTACCGAGCATATCGTTGAGTCGTCCCGAGAATTTCACAGAAGATCTCCCACGATAAACGAAAGAGCGGCGCTGCTCAAGAGTTGCAACGCCGCCCCGCCGAATTACTGATCAGTTGAGTTCATGACTTTCAATCAGAACATGTTCGCAATGAACGCAAGCACTGTGCACATTGCTAGGCCACAGAGATGATTCGGTCGCTGGAAAAGGTTCGCATCCTTTAAGTTGGAACCCGGTGTCACGGGGATCAGAGTGGGAAGATTGGCAACCGGACCGCCCGTAAGGAAGTGCTGGAAAATAGCCGCAGGACCGCACGCCGCGATGCAGGCCGCGAGCGGAGAGGCACCGGCGGCAATCACAACGGGCATCAGAGGGATCGTCAGAGCACCAGAAGCCGAATAAGACTGTGTCACAGTTCCGGCAAAGCACGAGACAAGGACCATCACCAGAATCGGTGAAATATCAAGGAAAGGCTTGAGAATCAAATTGATGGTCTGGGTCATGCCGATTGCCTGAATCACGGAACCCATGAAAACGAAACCAATTGTGGCAACCAACGGAATGGACATGCGCTTTAGACCGTCGAGCATGAACTGTTCGCCTTGAGTTGCGGAGATTCGTGCCATCACGATGGTCAGAGCACCGCAGGCAATACCGACGATAAAGACCGGGAAACCCACTGCAAAGCCAACCATCAGCAGCAGGAACGGGATAAAGGCTTTTCCGGCGGAAATTTTCCTGTTGTCTGCTTCCTCCGTCTGAGCAAGAATTTTTTCAGCCTCTTCGGGAGAAAGAAGCTTGCCTTCCCTCTTCATCTTGAAATAGTTACGCACAAATGCTGCGCCGATCACCGTAAGCGCAGTTATCACACCGGCAACGTTAATGAGACCGAAGCCAATGCCTGCCGTACCGATCAGTGCCACCTGCGTCGGATGGGTAAAGCCACCGAAATTGCCAAGAATTCCGGCGTGGCCCTGAGAGCCAGCTGCGCGGTTAGGATCCATACCCATTTTGACAGCTGCAGGGCAGGCGATGGCACCCGTGACGATCGGAGGAGCATAACCGGTGAGCATGCCAATAATGCCGCTTGAAACGGCGCCTGCTGCAATGACACCCGGGGCGCCGCCAAACCGTGTTCCAACACGGATAACCCAGCGCACAATGGCTGCGAGGTATCCGGTGGCTTCCAGAACACCGATAAAGAGCAACACGCCTGTCATATCGGCAATCACACCAATGAGCCCCGAACTCACAAGTTTGGTAAGTGTCACACCTTCCTTGCCTGTAATCGGAAATCCGGCACCGAGCGCAACCACGGTGGAGCCGAGAATTGCAGTCAGGTACAATGGCGTTTTGCCCGTAATCATCAATAGCAGCACAACAGCCATCAGGCATTGCGCCACGATCATTTGTGTTGTCATTGTTTTCTCCTTGGATTGTTTAGGGAGGGCATGTCAGTCAAACCGTTCGTTTGCAAACACAAGAGCTGTTGCAAGAACCTTCAGTCGTTCGGAAAGAGACGACGCCACGGCATACTCCCGGTCGGTATGAAGATTGCCGCCCACTATGCCCATGCCGCAGATCGTGGGAACACCCTCGCAGGAAGCAATGCCGGCGTCAGCTGCTCCGCGCACGCAAATGCCCTTGAGATCAAGTCCGTAGTTGGTCCCCGCCTCGTGCACCAGATCAAAAAGTGCTCGGTTGGCATCGTTAGGAATAAAGGGCAGGAAGCCCACCGGTTTACTGATCGTTACCTTGAGACCGTCGTGACTGTGACGGTCACAGATTTCGGTGAAGTTTTTTAGGAGATACTCACGTTGCTCGAGCGTGGAAAAACGCGTGTAAATACGTGCAACTGCATAATCCGGAACGATGATGGCGCCGGTTCCGCCTTCTATTGTTCCAACATTGCAGCTATAGCCGGCTACGTCATCGGAAAGTTTTGCGAACTCCGAAATCACTTCGGCGATACCGTAAATCGCAGAGATACCCTCGGCAAAGGAGTTACCTGCGTGTGCTGAATGACCAAAAGCTTCCAGTGTGAGAAGATCTCCGCCATCCCGGCCCGTAACGAGTTCCCCACCGGGGCGAGCCGGTTCAAGGAAAAAGGCTGCCTTTGCTTTTCTGCAACGCGAGGTAATGAATTGAGCCGATGCTTCCGAGCCGATTTCTTCGTCCGAGGAAAAAACGATTTCCAGCGGCACATCACCTGCAAAATCAGCAAGTGACTTCAGCAGCTTCACAGCGTGAATGCCGATCGTAATGCCGCCTTTCATGTCAGCGCAGCCCGGACCGTGGCAAAGGCCCTCTTTGACGGTAAAGGGACGGGCTTTGGCGGTGCCGTGCTCAAACACCGTATCGCGGTGACAGATCATCAGCACACGGCGCGTGTCATCATCAGTTTTGCAATTGAAAGCACAGGCAATTGGATTACCGTGTACTGAAGAATCATGCACGAGGACATCTGCACCAAGTTTGCGGCAGGCATCAGTCAGAAAAACGCCGAACGCATTGACGTCTTCTGTGTCGTAGCTGCCGCTATCCTGATTGGCGGCTTTTTCAAGAAACTTCAAGAGCTCAGGCTGCATACTGTCAGCCAGCGCAGCAATTTTTTCGCACAGGGCGTTTTGATCTGCTGTCACCATTTGGCCACTCCTTTTCTACGTTATTCGATACGTCTCGAGTCTACGAAGCGACCTCTTTCTATGTCTATAGTTGTCACATCAATATGACAACAACTATTGACAGGATGGTTGAGCACCATAGAATGCTTCTAGTCAAATCCATCTAGATTGAGGAGCAAGTCATGGCTCATTTCCCTCTGATCACGCTGTCGGGTACGGCTGCAGAGCGCGGCCGGCAATACGGAGAAGCCGCAAGCGAAAAGATCCGCATCAACATTGACTTCTATACGTCGCTGTTTCAGGCCTACGGTGTTTCATGGGAAAAGGCCAGGGTTGTTGCCAAAAGTTTTGAGCCTTGCATCCGGGACTATCTGCCCTGGGCCATTGAAGAGATGCGTGCCATTGCACAGGCTTGCGGCGTTTCCTATGAGGACATCCTTACGATCAACTGCCGCAGCGAAGTTTTGTTTGCTCAACCCGATGGATGTTCGGCCTTCGGTGTGCTTCCCGAATTGACAGAAAACGGTCATACGCTGCTCGGACAAACCTGGGACTGGTTGGCAGGATCCCGTGCTGCCGCTGTTGTTCTCAAGGTGAAATCGCCGACAGAGCCGGACGCCATTATCTGTGCGGAAGCCGGCATGATCGGCGGCAAGGGACTGAACGCTCATGGCATTGGTGTCTGCCTGAATGCTCTGAGTGTCGGTCACGGTACCATCGGAGTTCCGCTGCACATCATGTATCGCAAGATTCTTGGACAGGACACCATCAGCAATGCACTTGACCAGATTGCCAAGCCGCAGCGTGCCGGATCCGGTTGTTTTGTTCTGGGTTCTGCATCGGGCTTTCTGATGAGCGTGGAATTCACGCCGGAAAATTTTGATGTTCTAATGCCGATCAGTGAACCGCTTTGTCACACCAATCACTATCTGTCTCCGATTCTTCGGAGCGCGGATACGTTTAAACGCGACCTCACAGATACATTTGTACGATTGAATCGTCTGCAGAGATTGTGCAGGGCATTTAAGAGCCGGTACACCGTCGAAAAAGTGTTCGAGTATCTCTCGGACCACGCAAACTTCCCTGATTCCGTCTGCAGCCATGAGGATCTTGCCGATCCGGAAGGAAAGCGCCTGTGTACGGTCTATGCCATGGCAATGGATCTCAACGAAAAGTCTCTCTGGATCACTTCGGACAATCCCTGCTGTTCGGATCGACAAAAAATTTCCCTGTGAGGACATCCTGAGATTCCGGAAAGGCCTCGCCCGCCGTTTGACGAGTTCGGGCGAGGCTTTTTGTTATATTGAAAATTTTCGCTTTGTCAGCGACTCGAGTCAGGCCTGTGAAACATTGCTCGCCTTTCCCATTAATCAGCAGTCTGGCTCCTGCTCAAATCGAAAAACTCAAGGATCGTACCGTTTATCAAAAAGCGCCAAATCTACCGCACGCCTTTTGACATTTGTTCGCTCTGAGCACCCACGGATTCCGTGAGGTCAGTCAGGCACCCAACGGTTCTTTCGATTCCAACGACGACCGGTTATCTTGGCGCTTTCCTTCGCATAATCGCCGAGGCTAACCATTCGAGCGAACAATCTGTTCGAGACGGCATTTCTTTGACATACTTTTAGCTTGATTCGAAAGGCGTTTTATTCTCGTTTCGGTTGTCTTGCTAGGTGCGTCATGCCTCATTTGGCTCTCAATCACACTTGCGTCTTTATGGCGGTATGCGCCGTCCTGGGCCCGCTGTCGGTCTGCGCCGAACCCACCGGCAATCCCAATCTGGACGCTATTCGTGCCGCCGGAGCCTATGCGCAGGGCTTTACCGGAGCGGGCGTGCGCATCGGCATCATGGATTCGGGGTTTGATACCTCGCATCAAGCGTTTGAAGGCAAAGACATCGTCAAGCTTTACAGCGATCCGTACCTTCAAACCGTCGGCACCGGCCTTAACGAATCTCAGCAAAGTCACGGCACGCATGTGGCAGGCATCGCCTCAGGCAACGCATCCGTCAACTACGGCGTTGCCAAGGACGTTTCGCTACTGTTGCTTTCCTCAACGCTTCGCGGACCGAGCGTTGTCGATGAGGCGGTCGAGCTCTACCAGCAAGCGTTCGAGACACACCCGGAAGTCAAGATCTACAGCAACTCCTGGGGTTGGGTGCGCGGTTTGTACGAATATCGAGATGTGCAGGACGTGACGCAAGCCTTCAACAATATATTCACGTCAGCCGTTGAAAAAGACAAACTGCTCGTTTTTGCTGCGGGCAATCAGGGCGGGCTGGCTCCGGCCGACCCGTTGCTGCAGCAGATGCGCGATCCGGCAAAGGCCGGGCACTTCATCAACGTCGTCAACATCGAATCCGACCATCTGTTTGAAGAAGGCCACTTCATCCACGGCAATTCCGGTGTCGTAGAAGCCTCCAACCAAGGGCTTTTTGCCTCTTTGTGGACCATCGCCGCACCGGGGACCGATATTGTGAGCGCCCAAGCAGGCAGCGGCAACGGAACTGTGCAGATGACCGGCACCTCCATGGCCGCGCCGCATGTAAGCGGCACGCTTGCGCTCGTACAACAGGCTTTTCCATGGATGAGCGCTTCTCAATTGGCCGACACGGTACTCTCAACCGCTCAAAAACCGCGCGACGGTCAATTCGATGTCATTTCGATTCATCCGGGGAGTTCCCAAACGGATCCGACACACGAAAATGCCGACTACCATTGGCAGTTCGGCGGCAGACTGTATTTTTCCGTCGCCTCCCCCGGCTATTCGATTGAAACCGGCGAATACGAAACCAACGTCTATCAGGAATCGGCAGCCATTGTCTTTTGGGGAAGCGCCGGCGAAGCAACAGCCGACATTGATGCGCTCAAGGAACAGGCCGCCGAACGCGCTGCCGGCGACTGGCTTGAACGCACACTCGAAGACGCCGATTGGGACATGGACCCGGAAGCCTACAGGCAAGCTGTCTATAAGGCCTACGAAGAGTGGAAGACATATTTCAAGGAGCATTGCGTCATTGTCGAGTACGCCATCGGTGCGGGACTTCTTGACGCGGCAAGCGCCGTCGGCGGCATTGCCGAACTCAATGTCAATCGCATGGCACGCTGGGACTCCGCGAACAACACTTGGCAACTTCCCGTCGAAACGGGACTCAACGGAAAGGAGCAAATTGCCTACACGCTCAATCTTGCGGGTAACGGCGTAAGTTACTTTACCAACGACATTGACGAAGTCCGTTGGAACCCGACGCTGCATATCACCACTGAAGAAGAGCTAAAGGCCTACAACGAAGCCATTGCAAACGGCCGACCTTACGAAGGCTCAAGCGCTCAGACCCAAGAGCCGGACAATGCCGATCTTCCGGTTTCGCTTGTTGTTTCCGGGACACTCGGCGAGAACGGCGTTGTTTCTTCCGCCGGCACTCTCGTGATGACCGGACACGCCTCCTACAGCGGCTCGACTGACGTCATCAACGGCGCCACGCTGGTTGTCAACGGCATCATTGACGGTGAAGTTCAGTCCGATGCTTCGGCGACCGTGGCCGGATGCGGTGTCGTCGGAGGGCTGACATCGCGCGGCACGCTCTCGCCCGGCGACGACCTTAACCCCGAGACTCGAATCGGTACGTTCTACGTCCGGGATCAACTGAAGCTGCAAGCGGGCTCATCTCTAGTGCTTGATGTCGGCGAGCACACCATCGACCAAATTCGCGTTCTCGGTTCGTCTCAAGCTTCCTCTCTGGAGCTTTTGGGCTCGCAAAACAATGCCGACGGCCCTCTGAACATTACGATTCGCACGGGCCAATACGTGGACCACTCAATGAGCCTGAGTCCGACACTCTTTTTCCCGGATTTGGAGGAAGGTTCCGAAATCCTTGAGCAGGTCAGACAGGCCAACCTCTCTTGGGGAGGTGGCATTACGTTTACATTCGAAACGGATGCGGACGGAAACTTTACGCTGCACCGTGTGCATGACAGCATGCAACTTGTCGGCCGCACCGCGTCGCTTACGCAAGAGGCCATGCGTCGGGCTCAAAGACTGGACGCCGTGATCCAAGCCCACGGCATTCTTTCGGGAACCGCCGCCGAATTTGCGGGCTCTGTGGACATTCTTTCCGAAAACCTGACCGCTGCGGCCGATGAAAGCGACCGCTTCCTGGCGGCTTCGACTTTGGCAAAAACCTTTGACTCGACCCAACCGGCTTCGCATTTGGCATTCGATGCAGCCGCATTGTCACGATCGGTGCGCCTGCGGGAAATTTCGGCGCTCTCGCCGATGACCGATCTATATGCCACGGAGATCATTCCAGAAGCTTCGCTTGTCGTCGAGCGGGCCAACATGGACGGTGCGAAATCCTTCCAAAGTACGCGCACCATTCTTTCAGCCGGTGCGCACCGCAGCTTCGGCGACTGGGCGTTGGGCTGGAAAGTCGGAGCCTATTATGACGATGTCGAGCTCTCCGGAGCGGACAAGGGCGACGCGCAAGGCGTTTTCGCGAGCGTTTCGGCAGTACGGGAATTCGGACGCGGAGTGCGCCTCTTCGGTCAGGCGCTTCTCGGATACGGCGTTGAGGATCGCACCAGGTACGTCAGCGATTTCGGCACGACAAAGCGGCTTGACACGACAGCGCACGCCGTCAGTTTGGGAGCTTCTTTGGGCATCGGCCGCAGATTCGAACCCGAACAGCTTTCGCTCTCGCTGATGCCCTATGCTCAACTGAGTTGGGACGGCATCAACCGGGACAGCATCCGTGAATCGGACTCTCTTGTCGCTCAGGAATTCGACAACGAGCTTCTGAGCGTCGCAGCCCTTGAGGCCGGCCTTGCGTTCAAAACGCGCAACAGCGCCGCCCCGACCGGCAATGTCTCCTTCGAAGGTCGCCTCGCCTACCGCAATCGCTTTCACATTGACGGAAACGAAACGTACACCTGGTCCGGAATCCGCGACGAAACCCACGTTGATTTCTTCGACAACCGCCACGCCGTCGCTGCGCAATGCAAACTCGGCTGGAACTCAACTTCCGGACACGAATTTGCACTGATGCTTGACGGCGAGCTCGGCGACGCAGGCAACGAGCGCTGGGGCGCCGCTCTGCGTTGGACAAAACACTTCTAAACAGTCGGCTCAAGAGAATCCCGTTGCCGCCCGTGTTTCGCGAAGCGGCGCTTGAGAGACTCTATCGGACGAACGACTAACGATCAGTCAGGTTCTCCGAGCAGTTTGCCGACCGTTTTGTCGATTCGCTCGGCAGTCTTGCCCCACTTTGTCAGCGTCATGCTCCCAGCCTTATATTTAGCCGTCGAAACAATGGCGTTGTTTCTGTATAGCGTCAGCTCAGCCAGTCCGAGATAAGTCGTCGCGTCCCAAGAACGCCGCATGACATAACTCAAACGGTATTCCGAACTGCAAGCTCCGACATCATCCACAACGGTGGATTTGATGCCTCGACGCTGAAAAGCCGACTGCAGAGACGGAATGGCCGCATCAATCGTCACTTGCGGATTGCGAATAATGCAGACTTCCGTCGGCATGACTTCGAGCGGTGCATGAAGCTGTCCTGTCGTCACGTTGGCACAACCGACCATCAGCGTTGCCAGAGTCAAGGCCACTGACAAACCGATTACTTTGTTACTCATCACTTTGTCTTCCTGTGTCTGTTTTGCAGCAGTTTAGAAGCTGTAGCGCACGGTCATATTCCCCGTGACGCCTTCCCGATCGCCCACATAGCCCTTGGCTCCGAGATCCACCGCCCAGTTGCTCTCCAGAGACGGACGGATGCGCAGCCCCAATTCAAAGACACCCGTGTCGCCTTCCAGGCTCGGTACGTCGAGACTGAAGGAATTCACCGCGCTTTCGGCGTCGCCGTCAAAGACGTGCTCGTAAGCGGCTCCCACCTTCCAGGAGGCGTAGTCGTTGAAGTCGCCCAAGAGACGGGCGCCGGCACGCACTGCGTGCGTCACGGTGCTGTCAAGTTCCAGCTCATCATCATAGCGATTAGAGTGTTTTTTTCAGCTCAGATATGGACGAAGCATATTGGGGACGCACTTCACGGCCTGCTCTAAGGTCTGCAAAGGCATATTGTCTTTGGCTTGGATCGACATGCCCTCCAGCACGATATTCAACGCATCGGCAAGTGCCGATATGTTGGCTTCAGGGGAAATCTCGCCGGCGTCCTGCGATTTTTTCAAACGTCTCTCAAAAAAATCACGAGTTTGAGAACGGAGTTTTTTGACAGCTTCGGCAATGCGCTTTTCCTTGGGCGCAATATTGACGGCAGCCAGCACCACCATGCAGCCGCTTGGATTATCCGGATTCAAAAGAATGGACGCGGCCTCCTGAAAGAACTCGGCTAACGCCACATCAATGGGCTTTGATGATTCCTCAAACTTCTTGAGAACATCGGCCCAGTACCGTGCTTCATAAAAATTCACCGCTTCCAGAAAAAGTTCTTCCTTACTTTTGAACGCAGCGTAGAAACTGGGCGGTTTGATTCCCATAGCCTCGCACAGAACGGCTACAGACGCCGGTTCATAACCAAGCTTCCAGAAAATGCGCAGTGCGGTCATCAACGCCTGATTTCTGTCAAAAGAACGTGGTCTGCCCTTGGTTCTGGGAGAAGATAACAGTGAGGAGTTTCCAGCGGTCATTTGGTATCCGGACAAAAGCTCTTGATTTCTTTAGCGAATGATATAGAATTATTTATGTAGCGAATGCTACAGATTATTTAAGGAGTTCCAAATGTCTGAATGCTGTTGTGCCAATGCCAAAGTTGTTTCTGTTGACGACTACAACGCGGTTCTGGAAGCCGCTCGCAACTACGTCGAAGGCTTGCGGACGGGCGATGCGGATACGGTAGCCAAAGCTTTCCACAAGGAAGCCGTCATGTACGGGCTTGCCGGAGGCAAAACTCTGCTTGGCGGCCCCATCGACAACCTGTATGACTTTGTGCGCCAGAACGGCAGTGCCCCTGAGATCAAAACGCACATGGATGTGCTTGCCATTACTCCCACGACAGCGGTAGTGAGAATCGACATGGAAAAAGATGCCATCGGTGCCGACTACAACGACTACATCACGTTCATCAAACTTGATAGCCGTTGGCAGGCAATCGCCAAGGTTTTCCATCAGTTCAATTGCTGATGATTTCCAATCCTCAAAGGGGGCTTCCCAATAGGAAGTCTCCGTCAATTTTCCTTCGATATGAAAAAGCTGTTCTGTGGTCTCTTGCTTGTGACTTGTCTTGTCGGATGTTCCGGACAGTCACCGGTGGCTCTTGCCAATGGTGATGCCGGAAGAATCGTGCGTTTCACAGCCGACGGACTAACACCGTTCTCATACGGTCCTTTGTTTGCTCGTGTTGATGTCCTTGAAGGAAATCCGGAATTCAAGGTGACAAGAGTGGACAAGACGGGAGATGTTCGATCCGGTTTTTGGGAAAGTACCGAAGGCAAATGGCACTTCACGACGGCAGACGACCATTGGGAGTACTGCCACATTGTGGAGGGTGTTTCGGAGATTACCGAAGACGGTGGTAAGCCGCAGCGCTTTGTTGCCGGGCAGAGCTTCATCCTGCATCCCGGATTTTCGGGAGTCTGGCACGCCATTGAAGCGACCAAGAAGGAATTTGTCATCGTCAATCCGCAAAGTAATGGCAAATAGGAAAAGCAGTTAAGAGGAGAAAATGAGTAAGGTATTGATCATTGACGGCGGCGCAAAATGGCATGGGACAGGCGGAACATTGACGCACAGTTTTGTGGAACTGGCAACCGACGTACTGAACTCATTCGGCCATCAGGTGACCGTGACCATTGTGGACCGAGAGTTTTCGGTTGACGAAGAAGTGGAAAAGATTATCGATGCGGACAGCATCATCCTTCAATTTCCGGCTTGGTGGATGAATCCACCATGGCAGGTCAAGCGTTACCAGGACGAAGTGTTTTTGGATCCGCGCATCAATGGAGGTGACGGACGAACTCGCTCAGATGCCACGCAACTTTACGGACGTGGAGGCGTGTGCGTCAGCAAGACTTATATGCTGAGTTCCACTTGGAATGCACCAAAAGAAGCCTTTGACGATCCGCTGCAGTTCTTTGAAGGAAAAGGAATTGACGCCGTGTTGATGCCGGTTCACAAAACTTTCCAGTTTCTCGGTATGCGGCCTTTACCATCATTCATGGCAAACGACGTATTGAAAAATCCGCAAATTGCTGAGGATATGCAACGGTTCAAAGAGCATCTGAACCGGTATTTCGGGGCATCTCATCACTGCTGAGCGGAAAAGATTTTGAATCTGCGAGGTCTCATTGACGATGCGGGCTGGAAACTAAGCGTCTGCTACGACGATATCGATGTCTCCAGCCCGAACAAGGAGTAGGTCTCTTTTGCAGCAGTGATCGCACCGCCTTAGAAGCTGTAGCGCACGGTCATATTGCCCGTGACACCTTCCCGATCGCCCACATAGCCCTTGGCTCCGAGATCCACCGCCCAGTTGCTCTCCAGAGACGGACGGATGCGCAGCCCCAATTCAAAGACACCCGTGTCGCCTTCCAGGCTCGGTACGTCGAGACTGAAGGAATTCACCGCGCTTTCAGCGTCCCCGTCAAAGACGTGCTCGTAGGCGGCTCCCACCTTCCAGGAGGCGTTGTCGTTGAAGTCACCCAAGAGACGGGCGCCGGCACGCACTGCGTGCGTCACGGTGCTGTCCAGTTCAAGCTTATCGTTGTAGCGGTTATTCAGACTCACGTCGTCGTCATCGAGGTACGTAACCATGTAGCGCGCGTACGTATCCAGCTTCAGGCTCTCGTTGATACCCCACATTGCACCCAGGCCGACGTGCGCCGACATGTAGAGACTCTTGGCGTCGTAACTGGCCGAATCCTGCCCGTAGCGGCCCGCAAATTCGGTCGTCGCGCGCCCCGCTCGCAGCGAGCCGTCGACGTAAAGCACGCCGTCCGTCTGATAACGCGTGGCAAAACCGACGCCGAAGTATTCATGGTCTCCGTCGCCGCGCGTGCCTTCCACGTGGCTGGCGCTGTTGGCCCACCCGGCTTCAACGAAACCGGCCATGGTCCAATTCGGATTGACTCTCAAGCCGGCACCAGCCATGAAGGTAACGCCGTCAACGTCCACGTAACTGCCCGTGTTGTAGTGCGTTGATCCGCCCTGCATCACGCCGAACGCCGTCACTTCTCCAAGCTTGGCTGCATCCACCATCGCCGCAATGCCTTCGTCGGCAATGAATTCGGCGCCTTGGTTGATGAAAGCGACGGTGCCAAGGAGCGACTCGGCAAGCGTCTTGGAACTTTCGGTCGCTTTCACGGTCTTGTTGTTGAACAACTCATTGTCGCTTGTGAGGCTATTGCCGTTACCCAGCACCACATCGCCTTTAGCCGTGTAGGTCGTCTCAAGGAAAGTGTGGCTTTCCTTGACGGTCAAATCCTTGAACGTATATTTGCCGCCTTCAACATTGATGAGCTGATACGTATCGGAACTGTCAAGAAAATCGTCGGAGGCGATTTCGATCGTCACTCCGTTGAATTCCATTTGGCCTGCATCGGCATCGGTGACGGTCAGAACGGCTTTCTCCTTATTCGCTTCGGTGACATTGAGTCCGATCGTGTCAAAGCCGCTAATGGAACCCACCGTATTGGTGCCGGATAGTTGCAAACGGCTGTTGGTGAGCTCAACGTCATTGCCGCTGCGTGTCGAAGTCCCGTTTTTAACGGAAACGGCGTACACACCGCCCACAACGGTTGCGTTATCCAAAACGATCGTTTGATTGTTGATACGCGCACTCACGTCACCGGAAGCGACAATGCCCGTGCCGTACACGTCGTCGACCGTGCTGTAAGAAACCACGACCGTCTGGTTATTGATCTCAACCTGACCGCCGTCAGCCAACGCCACAAGAGTGCCGGCTACATACCCGTTAGTGATACCAGACTTGCTCACCGACACGATGGTGTTCTTGTTTGTGAATGTACCGCCGTCGTTGGTGATGAATGCCGAAACGCCGGCCAGCACGTTGCGCTCCTTAAGCTCCTTATTGTCTTGAATATCAACCTCGGTTGCCTGCACGAGGGTGTTTTGAACCGAAACGGTTTTGCCTGAGCCATCGACGCCGGCAATCAGAGCCGGTTCACCATCCATGCTGACATCGCTCAACAGCAGTGTCGAATTGTTGACTTCGACCGTGTCTTGGCTGTAAACGGACACCGCCTCAATGAGCCCGTATCCGGAGACCTCCACCCCGGAAACGGAAACGCTGGTTCCGGAAGCAACACCCCGGTTTTCAGCCGCCAGTTGCACGCCTAACAGACTCGTGGTCCCTGTAAACGACGAATCCTCGACGACCATCGCATTGTTTTCAGCCTCAGCTTGCGTTGCGCCAAGAAAAACCGCTGCGACATTACTCGTTCCGGAGAACTCCGCCCCAGAAAGAGCAACGTTGTTTCCCGAAGCAACACCCTGGTTTTCAACCGCCAGTTGCACGCCTAACAGACTCGTGGTTCCTGTAAACGACGAATCCTCGACGACCATCGAATTGTTTTCCACCTCGGCCTGCATTGCATCAAGATCGACCGCGATGACCTCACTCGCCGTATCGGCTTGGTTGTTGTCGGCGGTAAGCCCGGAAATCCGAAGCGTATTGTTGCTCGCCCGCACTTCTCCGGCCTCCGAGGCCCAGGTCGCCAACACACGAACCTCGCCCGAGAGTGTCACGTCCGTCATTTCGAGCCGATTACCCTGCATCAGGATGTTCTGTCCGTAGACTTCTTCATCGCCGTCGGTAAAAAACGACCGTGCGGCAACAAACTGAGCGTAATCGCTTGCCGTCACGCCTTCGGCAATCAGCGTATTGCCGTTCATCACCACATCGGCTTGATCGGCCGTATCCGAACCCACATAAGAAGCGCCGAGAGCATAGAAACGATCGGCCGTTACGTTGCGGAGCTCCACGGCGTTGTTTGAAACGACGGCGCTGCCGCGGATATCGACTTCGGCTCCCGCTACTCCAAGCTGACCGATAAACTTGGAATCCAAAACGCGAGCCCGATTGTTTTGCAGCGTAACCGTTGAGGTGTCCGCACCGCTATGGTAAACCTCGTCCCCCAAACCGGCGCGCGCCGCCCAAAGATCGGCCTCCGGTCCGGTGTTCGTGACATTCTCCACTTCAAGCAGGTTGCCGTTCATCACAACAGAAGCATTTTGTGCCAAGCCGACCGCCCAATAACGGCCGCCGTACAAACGCAGATCCGCAGCCGTCACATCCTTCACCGACACTTCGTTGCGGGAGATTTCGGCGTTGCCGCTTATCGCAGCGCGCGCACCGTAGATCGTCAGACCGTTTTCAAAATCCGTACTTTGCATCGTCTCGGAATTGCTCAGCTCGACCTTGTTGCCGGTCAAAGAGACCGACGCGGTGTCTTCACCGCTCACGTACGCCGCCGAAAGAATTGCCGAGTGAACGTGCACATCATGGGCCGACAGGAGATTGTCGCTTGCCGACACCGTTTCGGCATCGAACACCGACACCGCAAGGGCCGACAAACTCTCAGTCTCGACGGAAGAGCCGGCAGCCGACGGAGACAACGTGATTTTGTCCAGCGTGACCGTCGTCGCATTCGCCGTCACATCGGCCACCCCGCTTGTCAGCATGCCGTAAACCGTGAGCAATTCTCCCGATGTGCTTCCGGCGGTGATGTCGGCAATATTGACCGTATTGTTGGAAAAGACCGCCGAATCGCCGTCTAGGAAACGACCGCCGCGAAGAATCAGGGCGCTGCCGTTGAGCTCAATCCCATCGGCCGTATAGGTATTGTTTGCGGCCTCAGCCCGACCGAAGCCATTGACCTCCATGCCCTCGACGACGGCAAAAGTCTTCGGCGACAGGGTAAGATCTTTCGCCGTCGTTGCATTTCGGTGAATTTGAACCTCGTCCGCACCGAACGCGGTCACACCGCGAAAATGACCGTCGTCCGTGGTGATCGACAGATTTTCAAGAACATATCGGTTGTCCTCTGCAACAACCGTGTTCACCTGCTGAGTCAGGACACCGTCGACATAGATCTCCGGTGCGTCAATTTTCGTGCCGCTTAACGTCAGGCTGTTTCCCGAAAAACGCACGGAACTTGTCATTCCCGCATCGGCGCTGAGGTTGTCGACAGAAGCCCCCCAGGCCCAGAACGCGCCTAGGTCCTCAACTGAGTCGTCGGAAGGATCGACGGTCACGTTGATCTCAACATCATTGATCACCGTCTCGGAGTTTCGGATAGTCGCGTCGACGATCTTCATGGCAAGAATGTTCGTAAAGGCATAGCTTCCGGCCGCATCAGCACTTGTGTTCAACGCCACTTTGTTTGCGTCGGCCTCAAGCGAATCGACATTGTCCGCCCAGACGTTCATTAACAAGACAGCAGAAGCGAAAGTGGAGTTTTGTCCTCCGACCGTCATTTGATTGCCGTTTGCAACGGCCTTGTCGGCCTCGGACAGATAAATGTGCGAAACCGGAATTTGGTCCGGCAGCTTAACGGTGCCGTTGGCGTCGTTGATCGTCAACGCATTGCTTTCCGCCGTTTGTTCGGCTCCCGTGAGAACCCAGTACTGTTTACCCGACTGAGCGGAATAGTTGGGCGCCTTGTCCGCAACGACTTGGCCTTGCAAGGTATCGGTGGCATTGGCCTGAACCGACAGAGTAAGTGCCGCCGCGACCGCCAGCGACAAAAGCGTGCGTTTCGTACGTAAGTTCTCAATCAACATCGATATTTCCTTTCTTAAATTCTTTCCTCAGGTCAATCCGAAGAGCTTCCTGCGTTTCGATTTACGCACAATCAATCGATCAGAAGCTGTAGACCAACATCCCGTTGCCGCTCACACCCTCGCGTTCGCCGAGATAACCCTTGAGGGCAAACTGCAGCGTCCAGGGGCTCGTTTCACTGCCGGGCTTCACAGAAACACCCAGTTCACCGATGACGCTGCCGCCGTCCATTTCAGCTTCCGTAATCGAAACCCCGTCAACGGTGCCGCCGGCTGCTCCATCAAACATATGTTCGTAGGCAATCCCTGCCTTCCAGTTGACGGCGTCCGTAAAGCCCCCTTTGACGCGAGCTCCGATACGCAGCGCATGCGCGACCACCGAATCGAGTTCTGCTCGAGACTGCGCCGCATCGTTCAAATCCACCGAGTCGTTGTCTAGGAACGAGAACGTGTAGCGCGCATACATGTCGGCCGTCAAGAAATCGTTAAGCGGCAATTCGTAGCCCGCAGCCATGTTCATGGTGGCATAGAAGACGTCAGACTCATAACGAGCGCAATCACCATCCTCGGCAAAGTTGGCGGCAAAGTCGCTGCTGGCGCGCCCCAGGCGAACGGCACCCTCGCCGTAAAAGCCGCTCTCAAAGCGATAACGGGCCGCCAAGCCGACGCCAAAGTAGCTCAGATCAGTGCTGTTCTTGGCGATGTCGCCCTCGGAATTGCCCCATCCGCTTTCAACGAAGCTCGCAAAGGTAAGATTGCCTTGCTGCACTGCGGCGCCGGCAAGCAGCGTAAAGCCCGAAACGTCCACGCCTGACAACGCGTCGTAGTGCATGGAGCTCCCCTGCATGACCGCAAAGGCGTTAAGACCTTGTTTGCTGCGGGCGGCAAATTCCATGGTCGCCAAACCGTCGTCGGCCACAAACTCGGCCCCCTGACGCACAAAGGCGGCCGTGCCGAGAAGCGACTCACTCAAACTTGAGGCCGATTCAGTCGCCTGCACCTTGGCCGAAGCAAGCACATCCGAGTCGGTCGTCAAACCGTTGCCTTCGCCTTCCGTGACAGTAAAGTCAACGTTTTGCGCGACTTTCTTGATAAAAGTCCCTCGCAGTTCAACAGTGGCATCCTTAACCGACAAATTTGCTCCATCAACGGCCTCAATCAACTTGCCTTGTTCAAGCACTTCGGCACCGCGGATCACAATGGTGGCGTCGCTGAGCGTCGACTTACCGCCCGTGAGCGTCAAGACGCTTTGCGTTTTGTTCTGCTCGGACAGCGTCAAATCCAGCGTTTCAAATCCGGCGATTGTGCCCGCTTCATTGTGCCCGGCAAGAACCAGAGTGTTTCCGGCAGTCTGCATATCCACGGGCAATGAGCCGGAGTTCGATGACACCCCGCTGACAGCGCCGGTGACCGTCGCGTTGTTCATCACCACCCGGTTATTGCTGTATGTGCTTGAAAACTCGCCCCCGGATGAACGGGCCAAAACACCATTGGCGTCGACAACAGCAGTCACATTACCGTTAACAACTGTACCCTCACCCAAAATCACCGTATTGCCGTCGGCGTTGATGTGAGAACCCTGGAGGTTCGCACCGGTCACGTCGCCATTGATCGTGGAGTCCGAGATCACGACAACGTTGCCCTCCGCGTTGACCGAGCCTGAAGAATTTTCATCGCGGTTTTCATTGCGAACCTGAGCTCCGGCGATCGATCCGGTCAAATCAATACCGGAAACTTCGACCCTGTTGCCGGAAGCATCCGCCTCCCCCGACCATTGAAGCGTCGTCACTTGTGCGCCGTAAAGTGTGCCGTTTACCGCCTTTACCGCCGTATCCTTCCCTGAGACAACCACAAGATTGCCTCCGGCAGCAGCTCTCGTTTGTGCCTGCGCAACTGCGCCGGACAACAGAAGTGAAACGGGACTGTCGGCAGCGACACCTTCCAGTCTCAATTGAACCCGATTGTTGTCGGCAACCGCTGTTGAATCTTCTGCAACCGCCATTGCTCGTCCGCCGTTAATTCCCAGACTTGAAGACTGATCGAAAGAACCCGTGATAACTCCCGTCACCAGATTTCCCGAAGCGCTTGCCTGTGCGGACTGTGAATCGCCGCTTTCACCTCCGGCCATTGCAAGGCCTCCTTGAACCTCCAGCATGGAATTCGACACCGAGGTTGCAACCTCAAATGTCAGACGATTGCCGTCGGCAGACGAAACGGCTTTCTGTCCGTAGGCCGAGGCACTGCCCGCAACCATGGATATGAACGAATCACTGATGCTTTCGACACGCCCCGACACCTCATTGCCCGAAGCACTTGTTTGAGCAGACAATAGCAGCGACGCGACGCCTAAGCTGCCAATTACTGAGTTACCCCCGATAACTGAAAATTCACGACTGGATAACAAAGAAGAGATCTCCAAATCCAGGTGATTGCCATCGGCAAAGGCAACCGCATTCTGTCCGTAGGACTCGGCACTGCCGGCAATCATGGATGTGGTCGAATCACTGACACTTTCGAAACGTCCCGACACCTCATTGCCCGAAGCGCTTGCTTGAGCCGAAAGTGACGGCGACGGGATACTTAAACTGTCGGCTACTGAGTTACCCCCGATAACTGAAAACACATCACTGGAATCATCACCGGAATCATCACTGGATGACAAAGAGGAGATCTCCAAATCCAAGTGATTGCCATCGGCGAGGGCAACCACATCCTGCCCGTAGGCCGCGGCACTGCCGGCAACCATGGATATGGTCGAATCACTGACACTTTCGAAACGTCCCGACACCTCATTGCCCGATGCGCTTGCCTGTGCGGTCTGCAGATCGCCGCTTGCACTTTCGGCCGCTGAATAACCGCCGTAAAACTCCAGAGTGGAATTCGATACCGAAATTGCAGTCTCAAATGTCAGATGATTGCCGTCGGCAAATGACACGGCATCCTGCCCATAGGCCCGAGCATTGCCCGCAGCCGTAGCCAAGTTAGAATCACTGATGCTTTCGAAATGCCCCGTGACCACATTGCCCGAAGCGCTTGCCTGCGCGGACAAAGGCAGTAAACTGCCGTACGTGGTTCCGGCTACGGACTCGCCTCCTGTAACTAAAAAGACCGGATTCGATACTAAGGAGGAAACATCAAATGCCAAGCGATTGCCGTCGGCAACGGAAACGGCATTCTGCGCATTGGCCCAGGCACTGCCCGCAACCATTGCGATGTCCGAATCACTGATGCTTCCGAGACGGCCCGTGACCATGTTGCCTGAAGCACTTGCCTGAGCGGAGAGAGACAGCGGATCGCCCATTTCGCTTCCGGCACTTGACACCCCTCCTTGAATGTCAAGGATCGGAACTGACGACGAAGCGACAATTTTGCCAATCTCAATTGTTGTGCTGTTACCGTCGGCAACCGAAGCGGCATCTTGCCCGGTAGCCTCGGCCTTGCCCGCAGCGACGGTGATATCCGAATCACCATGAAGGGTTCCAAAAACGACTGACAGTTCATTACCGGAGGCAATGGCCTGTGTGGCTTCCTGCTCGGTGTCGGAAGTCGGCTGTGCCGTGGCTCGACCGCCATAGAGCCTCAATTCCTCAACCGCATACTCATCGAAACCAGCGGTGACTTTGTTATTCAAAGCTTCTGCCGATACGCCGGTCACCTGAGCTCCGGCGACTTGCATCTCCCAAGCTTCCGCTGTCCCGACTCTCATCGTTACCCATGAGCCGGACGCCGTCCCTGTCGAACCGTCAACGACCGAGCCGTAAAAGCCCGTACTTTCTCCCCACGACAAGACATCAATCGTTTCGGCCGTCACATTGAGTCCGTTGCCTTGGGCAAGTGCATTTGAACTAGACTCGACCGAAGCTCCAGTCCATCGCCCGGAAGCCGTAACGGTTTTTGCCTGCACGCTCAATATATTGTCGGAGGCTTGAGCCGACGTTTGAACCGTTTGAACTTCGCTGCGAGCGAACACCTCTGCTGCAGCAAGCTCAGCAAGGGAAAAATCCTCACTCAACGCAAGCGTCAGACTGTTTCGGATTGCCGAAGCACTCCGAGTGCCGTCAACCATCACGGCCGCAGCAGAAGCACCGGACCGGATTTGGCCTTGGTCAAGATTCGAAGCAACATCCTGCAAGACCGGTTCTTCGCCGCTTGCCTGCTCACCGATAACTTTGTCCAAGCTGGTTTGAGTCCAGGGAGCCGCTGCCGACCCGTGACTGAAAGTTGTCAAAACAGCAGCCACAGCTGCAGCAATCAGAGATGGTTTATTCATTTCTTATCCGGATAAATCGTCTTGGATTCTCGAGTTTTCGGGTGATCAAACCGAAAACACACCTGCAAAGCAATTTGCCTGAATCGGCAACAAGCGACGAAAGCTTGAAAATTCCTGGAGATTATGTCGCGAAATAGGTTCGTCTAGCTTTGCCGTACTGTCTTTGTTTCGAAAAATGTGGTATGCAACGCGTCACTTATCCTCTCCCCGGTTTTTGTGCCGGTCCGCGATCTGCCGCAAATCAAGAACCACAGAAAAAAAACAACAAAAACAATGCATCGGCACGCCTGAGGACACATAAAATCTAGCTTTGTTTTTTTGCCAAATTTTGCCCAATCAGTTTCCATGCCCCGACATACGCTTCTGGCTTCTGCCGTCCTTTTGGCCATGACTTTTCAGGCTCATGCCTGGAGCCTCAACTCCGATATCTGGTACTACGCCGATCAGGTTTTAACCGGCTCTCAAGCCGCCTCCGAACCAGTCGACAGTACGCTCTTTCCGTTGGCAAACCCCGAAGCCGGCCATATGCCCAATCTTTGGGTTTCCGCCACATTAGGCCACGATTTGGCCGGCAATGAAGTTCGTCTTGACAATTCGACGCTCACCGTCAGCCGCCCGCTCGGCTCCGAACTGACCGCAGGCAGACTTTCAGCCGTTCAGGTGACCGGAGCGTCAGACATCGGAACACTGTATCTGAGAAACAACACGCTCAAGCTCTCCGGGGCATTGGCTGAAGATACAGACACCTATGAAATCGCCACGGCACTGATAACCGATCAAACCAATATTGATTCGCTCACGGCAAGCGGCAATCTTCTGGAAATCGATCAGGCAAATCTCGCGTATACCCGTCAAGGCAGCCTTCCGGACATCGGAAGCTTTTTAAGAGAGAATCTCTCATCGGTAACAATTGGACAGCTCGCAGCTGATCACAACGCCGTCCGCATCACCGACTCCAAGCTGTCGGTCAACGTGTATGCGCTCCGTGCCAGCGTCACCGAGAGCGCGCAAACACTCGACAATTCCGTTGCGATTCAGGATTCCACGTTCGTCGGCGAGAAAAGCTTTGAAATTGCTGCCGTAAAAGTGCTCGATTCCGATACCGGGTCGCTTGCGTCGCAGCAAAGCTCCGTTGTCATCGACAACGTGCAGCTTAACGGAGAGTCGTCCTATTCGATTGCAGCGGATCAACTCCAATCGGCAATCTCGGTCTCCTCGTCTGACGCCAGCGTGATACTCGATAATTTTCAAACCGACGCGAACGCCACAGGGCAGATCTGTGCATCCAACCTGCAGGGACGTCACAGTGCCGAGGCTTTAAACGGCACTCTCGCCATCCGACACTCCTCGGTCACCGGCACGTTAGGAGGCTCTCTTGTTGCGCTCTCTTCGTTGAACAGCGATCTGACTTTTGGTTCCGTTGTAGCTCTCAACAATACTCTGGCAATAAGCGACAGCACGTTGGGTGAGAATTTGTCCGCCGACTCTGCCAGTGCCTACAGCGTCAAGGCAACCAGCGGAACTCCGGCCTCGTTTGATCTGCACTCCAACCGTCTTTCCATAAGTGACTCCACCATTCAAGGCAGTTGGCAGATCGTCGGGGCTTCAGCTTCCGGTGACATTGACTTCTTCAACCCTCAGCAATCGACTGCCGTCTTTACGAACAACTCGGTCATTCTGTCCAACACACAAACGCAGGATGGCGACGCGGACATTTTCGGAATCCTTGCTGAGAATCTTTTATCGGCTCAGGCCGTCGGAACAACGGTTCAGATCGCTGACTCCGAAGTCAGTTCGGTCTACGGCGTAAGTCTTGATTCCGTTGAATCAGCGCAAGCAATTGGAACGTCCGTTCAAATTGCCGGCTCCGAACTCAACTCGGTCTACGGCGTAAGACTCAGTTCCGTTGATTCAACTTCCATACAAGACACAACGGTGGCTGTTACGGATCATTCCGTTGTGAACACGATCATCGGCGTTTCAGCCAGAAGTAGCGATCATGTCGATATCGTCAACACCTCCATTGTCATCGCCGACTCGACTGTTAAGGGAACCGTATCGCTTGCCCGCTTGGGAGGCGAAACGTCTTTGGGAACCTCTTCGGGCAATACGCTGACGCTTTCCAACGCAACCGTAGGTAGCGTCATGGGTGTATACGGCGACTACAGCTCACAGGACTCATTCGGTGAGGACAGCCGCCTCATCCTGTCCGGAAACAACACCGTTGAAAATTACCTCACGCATTTTGACAACGTCGACTTCTACGTCACAAAAGAAAATGCCTCAGCTCCGATCCTGACGCTCGGTGCGACCAGTCAAGACGATCTGTCCGTCAGCACACTCAATGGAAACGACTCTAGCGTTTGGGACTTGTCCGATACTTCCGTCAACATTCATGTCAGCGGCCTGAATCCGGGTGACAGCTTTGAACTCATCGACCTTGCCGAAGGCCAGACGATAGCAGTTTCCAAGGACACCGTCTTTAGCAAGTCGGACACTTTCACGACCGAATCGTGGAACGTTGCCGAGGACTCGACGCTGAGCGGCACGATCTCAAGTGACACGCTCAAAGACATTCTCGACGCAAGCTCCTACCGCAAATCAGCTAATTCGAGCGCTTCAACTTTGTCGGAAAGCATTCTCGGTTCGATGGCAATGATCAGCCAGGCAACCGAATTCGTTGCCGATGAAGGCCTGCTGATGGCAGAGTCGTCGGCCCGTTCTGATGCAACGACGCTTTTCGGCGCCATGTACGGCGGAAAGTCCTCTTATGACACCGCAGGCGACCTGGATCTTGACAGCATGCACCTGATTGTCGGCGCTTCGACCCGTGTTTCCGACACGGTGCTTGCCGCATTCTTCGAAGCGGGCTGGGGCGACTCGGACAATCGCTACGGAACCTCAAGCGGCAATGCCGATCACGATTACTACGGCGTCGGTCTGGCGTTGCGGCACTTTGTGAGCGACACGTTCTTCCTGGACGCCTCACTGCACGGCGGTATGTCTTCCACCGACTATTCCGGCCGCTTTGCCTCTTCCGGAGCCACGTTTGACGACAATTCTCTCTTTGCCGCAGCGCACCTCGGAGCCGGCATGCGATTCGCGCTCACGGATACGCTTATGACGGAAGTCTACGGACGCTACGCTCTTAACTGGCTTTCCTCGGAGAGCATCCGTATTGACGCTGCCGATCGCTCGACTCTGGAATACGACGACGTCTTCGTTCACACGCTGCGCTTCGGCACGCGCCTACGCCATCAACTGACCGATCAGTTTGCCTGGAGCGCCGGTCTTGCTTACGAGCGCACGCTGCAGTCCGACCTCAAAGCCGATGTCAACAATCTGGCCATTGACGGCGTTTCGCTAGAAGGTAATACGGGCGTCGGCGAGCTCTCGGCAACCTATCGAAAGAGTGCCGATTCGCCTTGGGCTGCTTCCGTTGTGCTCAAAGGCTACGTCGGTCAACGTCAGGGTGCCGCCGGACAAGTTCGTCTCGACTATCGTTTCTAAGATTTTCACCATGCGGGCCAAGGATCGGGGCAGATCCTTGGCTAACGATAGCTTGGTCCAAACAAAACGCCGCTTCAAAAGACTGTCCTCTCGAGGCTTTTGCGAAGCGGCGTTTTCTTGAATAACTCAGTTTGAATTATTCTGCCTCCCCCTTCTTCATCGTCTCTGCAAAAGCGACGCAGGTAATGATATTTTTGCTGCCAAAGCAACGATTGCAAGATATGCAACGCGCCTTGCATCTGTCTCCATGGGCCCAACGTGAAACCAAGTCAGGTTCGGATGTCAGCGGTCGGCCCAGACTGACGAGCGAGATATCTCCTTCGGCAAGCGTCCGTTCGATCATGGCCGGAGTTCGATATCCGCCTACTGAAATGATCGAAGCATGCTTCACGCGCTTGGCAACGGCGTGAGCGGCGTCCTCAAAGAAACCTTTTTGCGGGTTTTCTTCTATTGCAGGACTGAAGGAAACAGCAGGTCCTCCAAGGAGACCTCCGCTGATGTGAAGCGCCGCAGCTCCCCGACGATCAAATGCTTCGCAAAGAGCTAGAAAGTCCTTAGAGCTTACGCCGTTTTCCAAACGGTCGGTCGAATTGATTTTGACCCAAATGGGAAAATCTTGACCGACTTGCGCACGAACCTCATCAAATACAGCAAGAGGCAGTCGCGAGCGATTTTTAAAACTACCGCCATACTCATCCGTTCTTCGGTTAAAGGCCGGGCTCATAAATTCACTCAAAAGAAAACCATGTGCGCAGTGAATTTCGACAGCGTCGGCACCGGCATTTTGAGCTCGTTTGGCAGCTTCTCCGAAAGCTCGAATGGTCCCGGCGATTTGCTTGGCACTCATGGCTTCAACCTTCTCACCGTTGGACTTACGGGCTTCACTCGGACCAGCGACGCAGACTCCGTCCTCACTCATACCGCTCTGACCGCAATGCGCGAGCTGAACGATGTAACGCGTACCTTTCGCGTGAAGCTCACGCGCGACTTTCGATATTTCACGTTCAAAAATGTTGTCGTAAGCCTTGATCATTCTCGGCACGGCACGCGCTCCCGGATTAACGCCGATCATCCCGGAAATAATTGCCGAGACGCCTTCACCGTCCGGACCACACATGGGCCTGTAAAGCGTTAGCAGTCGGTCGGCATAACCGTCGGCTTCATAGGCGTATTCGAGTACCGAACTGCGGATGACGCGTCCTTTGAGAGAAAGGCCGCCGGCAACACAAGGTTCAAACATGATTGAGGAGAGAGTCTTGCCTTCAACCGCTTTTGAAAGCGGTGCAATGCCTGTCAATGATGCAGCTGCACAGCACTTCAACACATCTCTTCTGTTTGCCATGGAAGCCTCCTTACGATTTTTATATCGTTTATTATAATAATCGATATAAAAATAAAAGGCCAGCACTTCTTCTACAATCAGGAGCGACTTTTGAAAGATGGTCGTACCTTCAGCCAAACCTTTTTATTCGAGATTCAAGTCAATCGGAGCATCGGAAACACATGAGAACAGCAAAAAATCCGGACGAAAACAATCTTGTTGATTTGTCCGCACCGGATACGACTGCTTCTGAGACGCAACCAATCAAACGAACAATTCGAGGCAGACCCAGAACGTTTTCAATTGACGCGGCGGTTGACCTCGGAATCGACCTCTTCTGGACTTTCGGATACGAGGCAACGAGCATCGGCATGATTTGCAAGGCACTCAATATCACGGCGCCAAGCTTCTATGCCGCTTTCGGAAGCAAAGATGAATTTTTCCGCGCTGTCTTGAACGCGTACGAACGAAAGTACTGGTCGGACGCGTCGTCTCGTTTTTTGGAGACGACAGACATTAAGAAAGCCATACGGAACTATTTCCTGTGGGCGGCAAGCGTCATGAGCAACAAAACGAAATGCAGAGGTTGTCTGATTGCCCAGACTGCCGGCAGTTCCATTGAAGCAGCGCGCTCTTACGCACAAACCAAACGACGGAAGTTAAAGGGGCTCTTTAACAAAAGAATCAGTGAAGCCATTGCTTGCGGGACCATTCATCCGGCGACCGACTCCAACGCATGCGCTCTCGGCCTGACGGCTCTTTTATCCGGCATGGCCATCGACGCCAGAAATGGAGAATCGGTTGAAACGTTGGAACATTACGCCCAAGCGGCACTGGCACTGATTGGTTAATCATCGGCAACGTTAAGCTATAGCATCCGACGTCAGACTGAAAGGTATCGCATCTGATCTCGTCATTCACTCGCAAATTTCCGTTACGTCTTTTTCCGACATAACTTACTCGCAAAAATACGTAATGACTCCTGTTGAAGCGGTCTCATTCGACGCTTCCGCGCAAGGTTGCACCGCTCTTGAGGACGTTCTTACGCTGATCAACGAAAAGAGCGATGCCCATGATCGTCTCATTGTCGTTTTCGACGAGTTCCAGGAGATTGCCAACCTAGACCCCGGTACGGACAAATTGCTTCGTGCCGTCATGCAGTTGCACAAAAGTCTCAACTACTTGTTCCTGGGAAGCGAAGAAAGCATGATGACGGCCATCTTTGAGGACATCAAATCTCCGTTTTTCCATTTTGGTGCTCTGATGCACCTCGGTAAGATTCCATATCAGGATTTTTACGACTTTCTGACTGAGCGGTTTGCTGTAATCCGCAAAGAGCAGGCTGCAGAAGACGCTCGTCAGATTCTGGACCTGACGAAATGCCATCCTTTTTACACGCAGCAGCTTGCGGCAGTTTTTTGGGACCTGTGCGTGCGCTCCGAGAATCAGGCGTCCGTTCCAGCTGCTGCCGACGCCAGCCCTGAAAAAAGACGGAATCATCGTCCGTGATGATGATTCCGCGCTCGAAGATCCTTTTTCTGCTCTTTTGATTCGTCGTTCGAAACAACAGGCGGCAATCGGCCTTTCGCCTGTCGGCTAATAACACAAGTTCTCGGCTCCTTCGTCCCGACCATCGAGGTTATTCTTAGCTAATTGTCTCTATAAAAAAGGCTGCAAACCGAAGTCTGCAGCCTTCGTTGGGTCAAGTTTTAGGCAAAACGACTACTTAGCCGCAGCAGCGGTTTCAGCCGCGATGTGACCGAACACGAGAGCATCGGGAACAGCGTTGCAACCGACGCGGTTTGTGCCGTGAATGGCACCCGTGACTTCACCGGCAGCATAAAGCCCCGGAATAACCTTCCCGGCCTTGTTGATGACCTGTGCCTTGGTGTTGATCTGCACGCCGCCCATCGTGTGGTGCACGGAAGGCGTCATCAGCGTGGCGTAGTACGGACCGCCTTCGTCAAGACGGTGTTCGTCCATGCAGGTCGGGCGTCCCATTTCGTCGCCCGTTCCCTTCTTGCAGAATTCGTTCCACTTCTTGACTGTCTCAACAAGGTTGGCGGCGTTGATGCCTGCCTTCTTGGCAAGTTCTTCAAGCGTATCGGCCTTGTAAGACTTGCCCGAAGCCAGAATGTCTTCGACCTTGACGCCATAAGCGTTGCGTCCGTCCTTATCGATCAAGGCACGTTTGGCCGACGAAATCACAAAGAAAAGTCCGTCCTTTTGAGCGAGATTGGCCTTGGCGAGCACGTCACGACGTTCGGACTCGTTGACGTAGCGTTTGCCGTCGCGGTTGACATAAATGCAGGAGTTTTCGCCGAGCTTGAAGCTCGTCGCGCCGGTCTGCGGGTCACCGGCCGGGAACAACTGAATCCAGCCCATCTGCACCAGATTGGCACCGACCTGCTTGGCCATCGTGATGCCGTCGCCGGTGGCCGACGGAAGATTCGTGGTCGGTGTGGTCTTGCCGAGCTTCTTACCCCACAGTTCGTCGTAGGCATTACGCATTTCGACGTTTGCACCGAAGCCGCCGGTTGCCAGTATGACGCCGTTCTTGGCGTTGACAACGTACTTGCGGCCCTTTTCGTCACCGCCGATTGCCTGGGCCTTGACGCCGACGACGCGTCCGTCCTTAACGATGAGTTCGTTGGCCTTGGTGCTCAGTTCGATCGTCACCGGAAGCTTCTTATCCTTGATGTATGCAAGGAAAGTATCGATATAGCCCACACCGGACTTGAAATTTTGAGCGCGGTTGGAGCGCGGCCACAAAGCACCGACAAACTGCGTGGCCTTGTCACGCCACACAAAGCCAATCTTCTCGAGCTGCTTCATGACGTTGCCGGTGTTCTGAGTGAGCGTATAGACAAGCGCCAAATCCGCCTTGTAGTCACCGGACTTCCAGGTCTGAAGTGCATGGAATTCCGGAGAGTCAAAAAGAACGGTTTCTTTCTTGTCGTTATAGGCCTTCCACTGCTTGGAAACCTTGCCGATCAATTCTTTGTGCAGATCGGACTTGGGTTTTTCGGCCAAGATGCCTTCGACGATCTTGCGCTGACCTTCGGTCATCTTGATATGGCTCTGGTTAACATTGGCCGAATTAAAGCAGCCGCCGCACACGCTCGTATTGCCGCCCGCAAAGCCGTTCTTTTCGAGAACAATCACTTTCTTTCCGGCTTCAGCAGCGGTCACGGCAGCCGACAAACCTGCACCACCCGCACCGATGATGACGATATCGGCGTCCAGCGTCTTGGTATCCGTCAGCAGTGCCGGCTGCGGCACTTCCTTTTCGAACTTAGTGACATCCAATCCGGCCTTTTTCAGACACTGGCTGACGGCGTCCTTGATGGCAAAGCTCGAGAGCGTGGCACCCGAAATGGCGTCGACTTCTACGCTTTGATACTTGATGATGTCGGGAATCAGTTTCGTCTTGGTCAGGTCAGCCACAGGATGCGTTTCGGACCAATCCACAATCTTGATGTCAGCAATTGCATCTTTTTTAATCGTGACCTGCACATTGATCGAGCCGTTGCGGCCCACGGAACTGGCGGTGTAGACGCCGTCCTTGGCAAATGCCGTCACCGGTGCTGCCATCGAAGCAGCCAAAGCAGCCGATACGGCCAGAGTCGCGAGTTTAGGAATCATATCGCCTCTCCTTTTCTAACTTTCTTTAACGGCAAGCTGTCGACATCTCGTGCCGACAGCCGCCAACAGATAGAGTTTGACGCGGAACCACATCAAATGTAAGCAAAATCGACAAGGAAAAATACTGTGCTTTTTTGTCCCAATCGGCACAAAATGGAAACTCGTTCTTCTACCCAAGCAGTTACCTCTTGCAGCGCACAGAATTCGCAACCTCGAAATGGCAGAAATTGCAACGTTGTCTGCTGGAGCCGTCTGCTGATAAATCAGCAATTCGTTAAAAGGTCGCAAGAACTCCCAGTTCCTTCAGCGCTTTGCAAACTCTGCGTGCATCAGAATTACTCAATCGCCCGTACAGGAAACTTTCCTGCATCCTTGCAAGCGGTATCTGAGCCAGTTTGGAACAACGCGCCACAGAAGGCTTCGGTAAACCCGCCTTCGCCCAGTCTTTCAGAAAGATTTCTCCGGGGACTCCTGGTCTCGGAGCATGAGAAGTCACTTTTACAGATAGGACGAGAACGCTGTCTCCAAACTGTTTCGGCGAAATGACAACCACCGGCCTCCGCTTGAAAACTCCTGGTTTATCGTCAAATTCAAAAGCTACTTGGCGAATTTCAAATGGAAGCGGAGCGTCAATCTTAGTAGTCATCTTCGCCTTCCTCATCGTCATCGTCGCGCCATTCCTTAGGCATGATCAGCTTTCCGTTTTCCTCTCTAGCTGTCAAAATCAACGGAGAATCCCAATTGACCACAGGACGAGGTTCGACCCTAACGTCGTACGGAAAGCCTCCCGTG
>ENA-UEOZ01000352-UEOZ01000352.1-human-gut-metagenome-genome-assembly--contig:-NODE-352-length-34110-cov-217.822173_pt1 | contig 34110 bp, 42 predicted proteins | sample MGYA00242898_ERZ507912 | MGnify/ENA primary metagenome ERZ507912 (study PRJEB26167, sample SAMN06115410) | human gut metagenome | host: Homo sapiens | place: China:Chongqing | collected 2016-04-27... | reverse complement strand
TTTTATATTAAACTTTCTCAAAAATATTGCTCCTTCATATAAAAATTGGGGCTTTGTACTAAAATTTGAGAAGAACCATTCGAGATATGCAAGAAAATGAAGTTAAAAATGGAGCATTAACCATAGAAGGTTATTATGCGACTCTTTCCAAGAAGGAAAAGAGTCAGCTCATTCAGTTTCTCATGACAAAGTATGGTTTCTGCTACAATACTGTGCAACAGAAGTTGACCGGCAGGACCAAGTTCAACCCAAGAGATCTCTTGGTAGTAAAAACAGTTATAGATCAAAGCTTATGGAAAAGCAATTAGAATTTTTCGTGTCTCCACAAGGAGAAGTGTGTTTCTATGGCCATGATGGCAAGGTGCTCAGTTACGGTACTGAGTACCCGGATATCATTAACCACATGGCTGAGTTGATTAACCGACTTTACCCGGAGGCGTATAAGTACCTGGCAGACTTATACGCCAAGAGCAAGCCTAACAGACTCTATTACAGATTCCTCATTACAGAGCGTTTCATCCGTTGCAACCTGGGTTCCAACGATACACTAAGTTTCGATGTCGATGGTACCATTCTTCACCTGGAGAAGGTCAACTGTCCTCTCAGAGGTATATGCCCTAGGGAGAACATTGTCTGCAGCCCAAAGCAGAAGACTCCTTTCTTTCCAAAGGAGCTAGAGGTAGCTAAGTTCTTTGCTCAGGGCTATGTAGCCAGAGAGATAGCACAGAAACTTGGCAAATCCAAGAACACGGTGGCAGCACAGCTTCGCAAGATGACCAAGCGCCTAGGGCTGAAGTCAACAAGAGACATCATCAAGGTAGTTCATGAACTGAACCTATGATTTGCCATCGATGCTGTAACAAGCGCAACTGCATCAATGGCTCCTGGTGCAGTTGCTTTAAGATTTACGTGGAGTACAAATTTATTGTTCTATGCATATTTTATAAGAGACCAAAGTTATGAGGATTAGGATTAAGTTCTGGACAGACCGTGAGATTAGAGCGGCATTCGATAAACGGGGGGGGCAAATATAAGGGCATCCTCCAACAGTTAATGATGGAGCGAGACTACGCTTTTCAGCGTCAGATTCGCTACTATGTCAATGTTGACATTGATAAGATCATGCGCAAATTATCTTAGTACTTTCTATTCTGAAAGTTCTTAGTTAATTTTGCAGCAAAAATATAAAGATATGATTAAACAAGAGATAGTTGATCGCATTATAAGTGATGTCTCCATTCTGGAAGTAGCCGAGAGTGAAGGCATTGACTTCAAATCCCATAAAGGCAACCGCCATTGGGCTTGTTGCCCGTTCCACAACGAGAATACTCCATCATTCTATGTGGACACAGGCACGAACTGTTGGCGATGCTTTGGCGCATGCCGCTCAGGCGGCAACGTCATCAGCCTCTACCGCAAGCTGAAGAATGGACTTCCGTTCCCGATTGCCTGCAAGGAACTCGCCAAGAAATATCTCAACGAGGAGATTGAGGACGAGTGGCGACCAAGCAAGGAGGAAGAGGAGAAGCAAAAGGAGCAGGAGTCCCTGCGCATAGCTCTCAGCTATGCGCAGAGCTACTTCACAGAGTGCATTCAGGAGGTCAATCCCGCTGCCATCAAGGCACGTGAGGCTGTTTGCAAGCGATGGGGCAAGGATGCCATCGGTACTTTTGGCATCGGTTATGCACCGGTAGAAGGCTTCATTGCCTGGGCCAAGCACAAAGGCTTGGACTTCGATATCCTGGAGCAGGTAGGTCTTATAGGCACTGGTGAACGTGGCATGTTTCCTATGCTGCGAGACCGCTATACTATACCTATTTATGACAAAATGAGCAGGGTCATAGGTTTCACGGCTCGCACCATGTCCGATAACAAGGATGTCTGCAAGTACCTCAACCTCAAGAACAGTCTCGTCTATCGCAAGGATACATCGGTTTTTGGCATCAACTTCGCACAGAAGGAGGCGCGTCAAAAAGATAAGTTCTATCTCGTTGAGGGTGCTCCAGATGTGCTCAAACTGCAGTCCATCGGTATTTTCAATACAGTGGCATCACTCGGTGGGTCGTGGACCGAAAACCAGCTGAAGCAACTCTACCGCATCAGCAAGAGAGTGACTTTCATCCCCGATGCCGATGAACTTAAACAAGGTAATGAGTTCCCGGCAGGAACAGCCAATGTCTTTGCCAATGGCCGAGCTGCATTGCAGGTTGGTTTCACGGTCAATGTCAGGGAGATACCGATTGATTATCCGGCTCCAAAAAAGGAGGATCCAGACTCGTGGATTATTGACAAGGGGCACTTCTCGCAGATGCGTGAGGAGGAGTTTGTCTTCTGGTACTGCCGCCGCAGATACTGGGCAAGTCCGGAGGATATAGAGGAATTGACTACCGAGGATAGGCTGGAGGCTATCAGCGATATCTGCTCGCTGCTCATGATGATCAGGGATGAGGACTTGCAGAACAGCTACCTCAGCACACTGATCTCCACCTACAAGCACAGGAGGGAGTGGATGGACACACTGAAGCGTGCCAAAGTTGCTGAATTGTCTGAGAAGCAGGAGGCTGAGCGCAAGGGCGATGCCAGGATGCTCAGTGAGTTCGGCTTCACCGAACACGACAATTGCTATTGGGCATACAACAAGGAGGGCAGTGAAGTGCAGTGGTCCAACTTCAAGCTGAAGCCACTCTTCCACATCAGAGATGACTTTAACCCTGTCCGTCTCTTCGAAATCAAGAATAACAGTGATGAGCCAGCACGTCTCATCGAACTCAACATGGACGAGATTACCTCTTCCAGTTCGCTTCGCAAGCGTCTCTTCGGCATCGGTGACTATGTCTGGATGGCCCGTGATGAGCAACTTATCAAACTGCTCGGTTATCTGGGCAGGGTTACAGAGACCGCAGACCCTATCAAGCAGTTGGGTTGGCAGCGGGAGGGTTTCTACGCATTCTGTAACGGAGCCATCGAGGATGGTTCCTGGATGCCTATCGATGACATGGGCATCCTGCGCTTGACCGCAGGCAAGTTCTATCTTCCGGCCATGAGCAAGCTCAATAAAGACAGCCGCGAATTATATGTGAGTGAGAAGAAGTTCCGGCATGAGAAGATGGTTGACAACCCGACAAGTCAGTCAGACTTCTTTGCCAAGGTCGTACAGGTTTTTGGCGACAACGCCAAGGTGGGGCTGTGCTTCTATGTCGCCACACTCTTCCGGGACATCGTCATCAGCAAGAGTCGTTCCTTTCCGCTCCTCAATGCCTTTGGCCCGAAGGGATGCGGTAAGACAGAATTCGCTGCAACGTTGATGAATTTCTTCTATAAATATGAAACCAAGTATGAGCCGTTGTCTATCACCAACGCATCCATGCCCGCACTCTCCGACTATGTCGGAGGAGTTAGCGACGCTCTGGTACACATCGATGAGTACAAGAACTCCATCACACAGAACAAGGTGGAGTGGCTCAAGGACTTGTGGAATGGTATAGGTCGCACCAAAATGAACATGGACAAGGATAAGAAGCTCGTGCAGGCCAAGGTTGACTCTGGCATCATCCTCACTGGCCAGGAGATGCCTACTGCAGATATCGCCCTCTTCAGCCGACTCATCTATCTCACTTTTGACAAGGGTGAGCATAGTCGAGAGGAAAAGCAGAACTTCGAGGAGTTGGAGCGCATGCGCCAGATAGGTGCCACCCACATCACCCTTCAGCTGCTGAAGCACAGGGAGCAGTTTCAATCCTGCTTCGGCAATGCCTGGAAACAGGCATCTGATGATTTGGAGGAGCGTTTGGATGGTGAGAGCATCCTAGACCGAATCATGACCAATTGGAAAGTGCCGTTGGCTGCTTTCCTGGCCATCCGTGATTACATCGACTTTCCTTTCACCTACGAAGACCTGTTGAGAGTTGTTGTCAAGGGAGTCAAGACACAGAACAGCATGTGCAACACCACCGATGAAGTGGCTGGCTTCTGGAACATTGTCAATGCGGCTGTCCAGATGGGCGAGCTCAAAAAAGACCAGGACTTCAAAATCAAGACCTGCGGCACTTTGGCAACCAACAAACTCAAGATTGATAACTGGGCGATGCCTAAAAGCATCCTGATGATTCGCAAGGACATCACCATGGCGGTTTACCGCAAACTGGGTCGTCAGATGGATGAGAACCTCCTTCCTAAGGAGTCTCTGTTGCACTATCTTCAGATTGGAGCCGACTTCTATGGTGCTACCAAGAACCCGGAGCGATTTGTCAAGTTCGCACCTAACGGTTTGCCGGAGACAATCGAGAAGACAGATGCCAATGGCAACATCACAGGCCGTCAAAAGATATATTATAAGGATAGGCCACTCTGTTTTGACTATACAATGGTGTCAGACAGATATGGCATCGACCTTGATACAGAGATTGATGGTGAGCAGGCACAGACCAAGGATCCCATGGCCATGACAGATGCAGAGCTGAAGGCCAATGGCATGCAGTCTTTGCCCTTATAGTATGGATAAGTTTTTTGTTTAGATCATATCGATAGCAGCCTCTAGGGGAACGTGGTTCCTCTGGGGGCTTTTTTTGTGTCTATAGGGGAGTGTGCCGAGAAGGTCACTGAGTTTTCACCGACATCACACACACGACTTAAAATCCATGTGGCATTTGTGGCAATTGTGGCAACGTTGATAATCAGAGAGTTAAGGGCGAATGTACTTGTGGCAATTCTGTGGCAATTTGTGGCAACGAGAGGAGAAGTGTGGCAAAGGTTGTGGCAATGTGGCAATTCTATTATATATTTGTGTCAATAAGAAAAGACTTATAATATTAGTAATCAAGCACTTAACATTTTTGCCACAATTGCCACAACTGAATTGCCACAAAATGGGTTCCTTGAATTTTAAATGCAACTTTTCCCCTAAAAACAAGGAATTTTGGCATGAAAAAGATAACTTTTTCCTATAAACATAGGAATATCTCGATTATTTTTCCTAACTTTGCGGTGTTTTTAATTACAGAAATATGAGCAAATTCGTAGTTTATGTCGAGGTCGAGCCATACCTGAAACAATGGCTCACCCATTCTTTCGGCGACCCCGTGGAGTTTCCGGTCAACAGCAACGAGAATGCTGTTCTGCGTCGGTTCATCACGAAGCGCCCAATCAACAACCAACCTGAGAAACCTGGTGAGCGAGATGTTGCCATCTGCATACCATACTCTAAGGCCAAGAACCCGGAGACCTACAACTTTCTCAACGGTCATGCCAAGCAGGCACTCACCGAGAGCATCAATGACCTCTTCCGTTTAAACATGTGGTGCGACCTCGGAGACCTCAATGACATGTCGTGCAAGAAGATGTCTGCCTTCCGTTCTTGGTGCGTGCAGCAGGGCATCGATATAGAATATGCAGAGACAATCAGGATGAAATGGTATCGCATGAGAAAATCCTATCAGGAGAAGGGCATCAATCTTTTTAATCTTAAAAGATGTAAAAAAGACGATTTTTCTTAAATAATTCTCATCTACTCTAGCCCTGTTTTTGTTCAACACCGAACAGGTGCGTACAGATGCGAACAGACGCGAAATTTTTCACAGCTTATGAAAAGACTCAGTTATATCTGTCAAGTGCAGCGCATACCAGTCAGAGAGTTGCCATTTGATACACTTCTGGGCAACCGCACATTTGACATTCCAGGATGCAAAGATTGGCCAGTCGTGAAGTGCCAGAAGCCTGCTAAATTGGAAATTACAGACAAAACCGAGGATGGCGAGCGTTTTTACACTCACAAACTCACCTTTCGTACATGTTGTGATGACCTGGACATGAGAGGCATCTACGCCTATCTGGTCACCACCATTGAGGGTAAGCGCTATCTCATCGGCAACGGGGAACGTCCATATCCTATTATAAATATGTCAGACGTTCACCCCGATTCTCTTGCATCTTCAGCCATGGTCGAATACACGGTTCAGTGGGGGAGCACCCGAAAAGCACCGTTGATAGCCTGATTTACGTATTTTTCAGTTGGCAATTGCCATATTATCTTTGCATCAAAAAAGATAAGCGCATGAAATACGGAATGATGATATGCGGTACAATCGGAGCCGGCTACGACTGGTGGTCGGGCACCTACGGTACACGTTCCAAGGATGTCAAGGCCTACCTTGACGCTCACCCTGACGAGGAGGTGGACATTGCCGTCTCCTCGCCGGGTGGTTATGTTGATGAGGGCTTGACCATCTATCAACTTATCAAGGACCATGGACATGTCAACGTCCACATTATGGGCATGACCGCTTCCATCGCTACAGTCTTGTGCATGGGCGCCAAACATGTTGACATGTCAGTCGGCAGCACCATGCTCATTCACAATGCCTCCACAGGAGTCACGGTATGGGAGTCTGCCAACAAGGAGAAGCTTGACGAAATCATCAAACTCTGGCAGAAGCAGCGCAACGACCTCGACACCATTGACAAGGTCATCGCTTCCGTCTATGCCAAGCGATCGGGCAAGTCCAGCGACGAGATGCTGAAGCAGATGGGCAAGGAGAATTGGTTGAGTCCGGAGCAAGCTTTAGAGTTGGGCCTCGTAGATGAGGTCAGAGACCTTGATGACGAAGACAAAACGCGTCAGACCAATCTCTCCAAGCGCTTCACCAACGCTTTCTGCTCCAACATGGGTTTGCCGCCATTGACGGGAGCGACCGCTGATGAGCCATCCAAAACATTTCTCGAGAAGGTTGCCGCCTCTCTCAGGGATATGTTCAAGAATAATTCACAAATATCAAACATGAAGAAGAAATTCCTCAATCTTCAGACCCTCCTCAATCGCAAGGAGGATTTTGAGGTTAGCGATGAGAAAATTACTCTCGCCGCTGCAGAGATGCAGAAAATCGAGGATGCTCTTGCCCAGAAACAGAAGGACTTGGATGACAAGTCTGCTGAGCTCGACAAAGCCAGCCAGGAGGTCAAGGACCTGAAGGCGAAGGTTGAGCAGAAGGACAAGGATATCCAGGACAAGGATAAGGAGATCAAGGATCTCAAGGGCGCACCGGGTTCTAATACCCATGATGACGTCACACCGGAGGTTGACAACGTTGACGATGGTGAAATATTCAAAGCTTTGAAGCAGATCTTTTAAAAATGGCAGCTTTAGACAATACAATTGAAATTACTCCTGATGTACTGAAGACCAGCTTCGCGAAGTACCGCAAGGACATCATTAAGATGCCGGTACGCGCTCTTGACGAGGCTGCAAAATTCATGAGCCGACGCGTGGGCGTTCGTGGCAAGGAGACTGTCGGAGAGCTCGCAGGCGACATGGAGCTCGGGCCATACTCTCTTACTCGCAAGGATGAGAATGGCGTTACCATCACAGGCCGTACCCTGGAGACATTCCTTGGTTCATGCGTCAAGCCTTTTGAGCCAAATAATGTTCGTGAGTCTATCTATGGCACCAACGTATTCCAGGGCGATGCGCTCAAAAACCAGCCAATCACCAAACTGATTGGAATGTTCCTGGCAGGCAAGATAGGTGAGGCACTCTTCAAGAACCTCTTCACCATGAAGCGTAACCCAGCTGGCTCTGGTACCGCAGACCTCGCTGATGGTTTCAAGACCATCTCCGATGCAGACATCAAGGCCAAGGCGATTTCAGTAGAGAAGGGCAACCTCTTCAATACAACCGCGATGACTGGTGTCAACGCTGTCGATGCTATCGAAGGATTCTATGATGCTGCCGATGAAAAATTGAAAGGCATCAGTACATACATGTTCATGAACAGCCATGAACTCACGCTCTACCGCCGCTGTTATCGAGACAAGTACGGCACGGTCAATTGGAACAATGAGTTCAACCACAACAAGTTGGATGGAGCCAGCAACTGCACCCTTGTGGGTCTTGACAACGTTCCTGCGGGCTACAAGATCATCACTCCAGGAAGCAACATGCTCATCGGTTTGGCCGTCGAGGGCGACAAGGCGAACTTTGGCGTAGAGAAATCTCTTGACTCTCACTTCCTGGTTGACTTCGTGGCAACCATGTACTTCGGTACTCAGTTCGAGTCGATCTCGAAGGAACGCATCCTCTTCGGTTACGACACTATCCCTTCTGAGTAAGGGATAGCTGTCCATGGTTATACATTATATTATATATTGATATATGGCAACAAAGAAAACATGTGCTTCAACCGCAGACCTTTATGAGGATGTGTTGAAGTGTCCTGGAGAGAAGAGACTGCCTGGTGTCAGAGCCTTCGGTTTCTTCATTCCACGACGTTACATCACCAAGTTAGCTGAGCCGCAGAAGGAGGCTGCCACTTCACTCAAGGATTATCTCGTCATCAAGGATAGCCATACCATTCAGGCAGATAAGGTCTGGTTCAAGGTAGCCTTCGTCACAGACAAGAGTTCCTTCTCGCCAGAGGCGCAGGGTGAGCATGGCTGCAAGACCATGAACCTCAAGGCTACTCTCATCCTCCCAGGTACAGAGGAGGAAGCTTCAGCCCTGGCATCCATCCTCCTCAACGATGACTGCATCTTCATGGTACCTGAGCGCAACGGCAAGCTTCGCCAGTTCGGTGACGAGACCTTCGAGGTTGACGTGACACCTTCTCAGTCATCAGGTGCAGGCATTGCAGACGAGACCAACACCACGCTGGAGATCTCTGTCAGCTGCGAGACCATGCCTCCATTCTATTTCGGCAACCTTACAACTGCTGATGGAAGCATCAGCGGCAAGGACTGCAAACAAGTGACGGTAGAACCTTCAGGCAAGGACGAACAGAAATAACACAGGGTACTTTATTTCCAGAATAACTACAATCGGTGGCGGGGCGATGCTTACATGAGCTCGCCTCGCCATTTTAATTTTCTCATTTTTATGAATGATCCGAAATTCACTGAAAAGTTAAAGAAGTGGTTTGACTGCGAGCATACCGATGCCAACATCAGGGAGGGAGCGCTGCTCCTCCTTCAGATGAATAACAACCGCCACCTCTACCAGCTCATCAACTTTGACCCTCAGGGCAAACTCGAGTTGCTTAAATATGAGCTGCAGAAGCATCTCAACTATCGCATCGAAGGCATGACCATCGATGATGTCCGAAACTATGACAAGGCAGTCACGCCAGTTCTTCAGACTGCGGTTGACAAGACATCAGAAGCAGACAAGATTGCAGAGCAGCTAGCTCCTCATCTTCCGGTCGTGGAGTCAGAAAACCTCGATTCCATCGTGCCTTCAGCCATCGTAGCCAAGGGCAAACGAGCAGACCATGACCAGTTGCCTGATAACATCCAGGCTATTTGGGAAAATAACTGCGCTCTGTGGAAGAAAATCAAGGAACACTTTGAGGCTTGCAAGGCATACGACATGTCATGTGACAGATACGAGGGTTTGCATGCAGCAGACGAGGACTTCAAGCGCATGCTCCATACGCTCAAGGAAGAGTACTATGCATACAAGCAGGCCATGGATGTTTACGACCACGCCAAGCCAGGTGAGGATGATGAGCAGGCACAGGCTGAGACCAAGACTGAGGCTGCCATCACGGCAGGTCAGATCAGCAACGCTCGTTCCTACATCACCAAGAACCTCGACAAGGTTATAGGCTTCCAGAACTCTGGCGATACAGCCAAGGCTGACGAGTGGCGTGCCAAGGTGAATGAGCGTGTGCAACTCCTCATTACTGCCAAGGCAGAGATAACCGCTGATACCATTGCCAAGCTTCAGCAGGCTGGCATCACCATGGAGCAGCAGGCTTCAGCCGATGGCGAGGAACAGCCAGAGAGTGCAGAAGAGGAGGTTACAGATGAGGGCGAAGCAGATACAGCAAGTCCTGAAGCCGCTTCAGCAGAGTAGCTCGCAGGTCTTCCTTGGCCAAGGTCTTCACACCCTTGGGCTGTTGGGGTGGATTCTGGAGCAGACAGGTGCAGCGCACATTGCCGTCACCACCTTCTCCACATCCGATGCCTTCCTCTGTGGAGTCATCAACCTTCGCAAGCGAGGGTTGATTAACTCCTCAGTGTTAGTGGCAGACATTAAAGCTTCAAGTAAAACTTTAAAGCTAAGTCGCTTGATGACAGAGGCTTTTGACTCTGTTAGACTGACGCTCAACCACTCCAAGGTCATGCTCGTTGCTAACAGCGAGTGGTTAGTCTCCGTGATAACATCTCAGAATCAGACCTATGGTGACCGTGCAGAGTGCACGTTCATCACGACTGACAGAGATGTCTATCTCAATCTCAATAACATGCTAAATAATTTGCTGGATGATACGACAACAATTTCCCTATCTGGAAGAGAGTGAACTTTACCTGCAGACGGTCTATGACCTGGCAAAGACCATGACACCGGTCGAAGAGGTACCCATCATGATGGAACTGCCTCCCGACGAGGCCATGGCCATGCAGTTGGAGCTGCAGGAGCCGCGCTCACCCTATCGACACCGCTACCTCAAAGGTTTAGCGGAGACAGCTAACGAATTACGCATCAATAATATAGCGCTCGCCAAGGTAGGTTCTCCAGGAGCCTACCAGTCAATCATGTCGCAACTCTCGCAGATTATGGCTAACCTCAGTTAGATATGAGTTTACCAGTCAACATTGATGACTACATGAAGTACATGCCTCTCAACGAGGATGAGCTTCAGGAACTTCACATCTCTGCCATCGTCAAGGCGAGAGTGGAGCGGCTGCGTGGCTGCTACGCCTTCTGGCTTCGCTATCCACGCTTTACCGTCAGGGAGATGGTTGATCAGGACAAGGCCATGTTCGGCATCAGCGAGACCCAGGCATACGATGATATTCATCTCTGCCAGGTCATGCTCGGCAACCTCAATGCCGCCTCAAAGGAGTTCTGGCGATGGAAAGTCAATCAGGAAATAGACGAGGACCGCAAGGCTGCCAAGGCTGCAGGGGATTTCCGTGCCCTAGCCCAGATGCAGAAAAACCGCATCAAGAATAACCGCACCGACACGCCTGATGAGCCGGAACTTGCCTTCGACAAGATTGTTCCTGTAGAGTTCCGCATGACGGATGATCCGTCAGTCATCGGTTTGCAGAAGATACCAAATCTTCGTGCGAAAATCAAGAAAATGGAAAAACGCTACTCGATGCCGGACATCGAGGATGCTGACTTCGAAGAACTTCCGCCAGATGATGACAGCAAGACCTAAGGAGTTATTTTTCAACGACGAACAGTCGCGCGTCCTGCAGCTCATGCCCAAGACGCTGGTCTGCGAGTGGGGGCGTGGTACCGGAAAGGGTGTGGTCGAGGCTGGCCGCATCCTCTATGCCGTGCAGCACATGCCAGGTTCATGCTTGGGCATGGTGGCACCATCGGTCAAGCGATGCCAGACCAACATCCTTCCTTCAGCTCTCGTGCATCTCGAGGAGTGGGGCTACAAACGCGATATCCACTACATAGTGGGCAAGAAACCATGGAAGGCGCTGCATTGGCAGGAACCACACTTCCAGCCCATGAACTGGGAAAATACCGTAGCCTTCTATAATGGCAGCTACCTCAACATCATCTCTCAGGACCGCAGCGGTACCTCCAACTCCCTCTCACTCGACCATGTTTTTATCGACGAGGCGAAGTTTATCGACTGGGAGCAGCTTAACAATGAGACGCTTCCGGCAAACCGTGGCAACAAGCAGCTGTTCGGTGACTGCTGCCTCCACCATGGTCTGACCATTACTTCAGATACTTCAGCAACAAAGAAAGGTTCCTGGTTCATGTCGTGGGAGAAGAAGATGGATAAGGAGCTGATTGCTACTCTCGAGACGGTACTGGTGCATCTGCATAGCATCCGAAACAAGCTGGCTGCTCACCCAGAGCGGTACGATTACTACATGTCGCAGGTGCAGAAATACGAGAAGGTTCTGCACTCCCTCCGCTCCTATGCCCTGGTGTATTCCAGGTGCTCGAGCATTCAGAACCTCGCAGTTCTGGGCGAGGACTTCATCAAACAAATGAAGCGAGATCTGCCTAAGATGACCTTCCTCACGAGCATCATGTGCCAGCATGTCGGCATCGCGCAGGATGGATTCTACTCCGGGCTTGATGAAGATCGCAACTTCTATACGGCACCGAACACCAGGTTCCTCAATGACCTGCAGTATAAGTTCGACCCTAAACACGACAAGACAGACTGCCGCATGGATGGCGACCTGGAGGACGGTTTACCGCTGGTCATCGGCAGCGATGCCAACAACAACATCAACTGTCTCGTAGTCGGGCAGGTGGGTTCCGATACCAAGCTGCGCATCGTCAACTCATTCTATGTCAAGTATGACCGGAAGTTGCCTGAGCTCGCTCAGGACTTTTGCGATTATTACAAATATCTCAAGAACAAGCGAGTCATCTTCTACTACGATGCCACCTTTGTGGGCAACTCCTATGCAACCCACAACGATAAGTTCTACCAGATTATCACCAAGGTGCTCCGACGCAATGGATGGCTCGTTACGGAGGTTTACATCGGCAAGCCGATGAACCATCTTGAGAAGCAGTTGCTCATCGACCGCATGTTCAAAGGTCATGCGCGCCACATGGTCCTCATCAACCAGGACAACAACGAGGATCTGATCATCTCCATCGAGAGTGCCGGCTGTTACAACAACGGCAAGGATAAGCGAGGCGAAAAACTCGTGGAGACAGACGAGGACAGGCTGGAGAACCGCACCGACTTCTCCGATGCCTTCGATACCGTTTGCATAGGCGTTGATAAGTTCCCTCAGACCGTCCTCTATACGGGAGGCTTGAGCAACTATTACCCTCGATAGAATATTTCGTTCTTTTTAGTTTATAATTTTAGGTTTTAAGTTTTTATTTATTTTATCAGAGGCTGCTAGCTCGTGAGAGTTGGTAGCCTTTTTTTGTGTTTTTCAATCTTGCTGCAGAAGCGGTATCGCCTTTTGGGCGATGGTTGTTTGATGCTGTTCCGTACATTTTTTATTGCATTCTCCGCCGCCCGTCATGTGTTCCCATCCGAAATTTCCTGTGCAAAGTTAGCTGCTGGCGATTCAAACCTGTGTATGAACCTGGGTTAACAAAAGCCAAAGGTTCTTCACGTTTCACTAAACCTTTACCTTTTGTCAACACAGAACCCCACACCTGTTTGCCTCTGCCAGCGCATTTTGAAGCACAGGAAAAATCGAAAGGGCACACCGGGCTTTGAACGGAATGCAATTAAAAAAAATACTCCACAGCAGGAGTGGGAAAAATCTCTGGACTCCCAAACATTACCAGAATACAATTTTCAAACTTTATAAATTTTTTCGATATGAGACAGAATTATTTCATCGAGTACGTTCCAAACGCTTATCTCAACCTTTGCGTTGACAAGGCACAGCAGATGGCAAACAACCGCTTCGTTTACGACTTCAAGGCAGGCGACAAGGAGGCGGTACAAATCTGCGCTGAGTGGCTAGTTCGCTATCTTACAAAGCAGTATAGCAGTATCTTAGAGGACTTCGTTGTAGTCTTTGCTCCATGCAGCACCCAATGGAAATATAACAAGCGATTCGGCTATCTCGCAGCCATCCTCAATGCAGCAGGCATCGTGACCGCAAACGAGCACGTTCACATCTTCGGCGAGCGCAAGCCAACCCACAACGGAGGCAGCCACTTTGTTAACGAGGATATTTATCATGTTTCGGTAGATGGCGAGTACTTCAAGGGCAAGCAGGTTATTCTTTTCGACGACCTGCTGACTAGCGGCAAGACCATCGAGGACTTCAGAAGCAAGTTGGAGGCGGCAGGCGCTTATGTGGAGAGAGAAATCTTTTTGGCTCGCACAGTTCACCACGACCCGATAAGCAACAGAGGCGTGCTGCAGGAGATGGAAGACGGCTTCTATGAAGCCGTAGCACGTTCTAAGAGATGTTTCCCACAGGGGGTTAAGATAAACAAAACAAATAATAACTATAATAAAGTAGCGTAATATGAAGAAGTACAATGATATACTAGCAGACGAGCGTCCGGAGTTCAAGGCGGCTAATTACGGATTTGATACTCTCAGTAACACTGAGTTGTTATCCATGATTATCAATCGAGGAGCCGGAACCACCGAGAGCCTAAGCCAGGCAAGGCAGTTGATGAATATCGCAGACGGAAGCCTGAGTAACCTTTCAAAGTTATCCATGGACGAAATGCAGGTGGTGCAGGGAATAGGCGACTGCAAGGCGTTGGCAGTACTCGCAGCTTTGGAACTAGGCAAGCGCAGGGCAGTGGAGAAGTTGGGCAGCAAGCCCGACATGGGCAGCAGTTTAGCCATATACAACTACATGCTTCCGCAGATGGCAGACCTCAAGGTAGAGCAGGCACAAGCCATCTTTATGAACCAAAATTTCAGACTCATTAAAAGCGTGAAGCTGAGCCAGGGAGGGATAACAGAGACTTCCGTGGATATACGTATCCTCATGAGGGAGGCAGTTATGAGCGGCGCAACTATCATGGCATTCGTGCACAATCACCCATCGGGCAACACGCAGCCTAGCAAGGCGGACGATGTGCTGACCCAGCAGATAGCCAAGGCTAGCCAAATCATGCGCATCTTCTTTATGGACCATGTGATAGTAGCAGATGGAAGCTTCTATAGCTACCACGACAAGGGCAGACTATAGACATCAGGGGCAGCGTGAGAGGAACACGTTGCCCTTTCACTTGCTTGCAAACTTGCTGATAACCGCGGATGAAGGGAAGGGGATAGAGTAGCGGGGGCGATGGCAATTCGGGGCAGCAGTCGGGGATAGGGGCAATTGCCACAAGAAAAATCCCTTACATATACCGCTCCAGTCAGCCGTGGCAATTGCCTCCGAGCGTAGGGCGGTGGGGGCTATGCTTACAGCAAGGCACGCCCTTTTTTGCATCAACTTTTCAAAAATCCGTGATTTTCAACAAGTTGGCAAAAATGACCGTGGAAAATTGGTGCAAAACACCAATTTTCGCAATCGGTTTCCAACCGATTGCCGCCCGAAAAATGGCGACTTATGACAATTCCTGCAGAATTGCCACAAGAAACGCGCCATTTTTCGGGCGACCCCTCCATTGCATTCCGGGGTAAAAGAGGTAATAACATTGTTTGACATCATTCAAAAATGATGAGAAAAAGAGGTTAGGACCGTTTTTGACATCATTAAAAAATGATGATTTAAGCGGAAAGGGGGGCTTTTTCGTCTCCAAATGTTAAAAATGGGTTAAACATTATAAATTTATTATGTTTTATTTGGTTATAATAAAAATATTATGTATCTTTGCAGTGTCAAAAGAGATAAGTAACATGTTTAACCCTTTAAAATTTGAAAATGGATGATTTAGAAAAGGAAATTAAGAAAAAAGAACAAGAAATCAAGGATTTGATGAAGTTCGCAGATTTGGTTAACGACCTCGACAAGCAGATTGATTTGAGACTCGATGACCTTTCTAAACTCTACAAAAAGAGAAGTAAATAACCTTTAAAGCCTCCCCTTAGGGGGAGGTTCTTAAGTACAAAATATAAATAAATATGGATAAGATTAAGGAATTGATGGCTGAGTACAGCCAGTTGGCAGGCAACAAGGATGAAGCCAGCCAAAAGCGCATGAATGAGATTCATGCATGGATAAAAGATAATGCTACAGAGGAGCAGAAGGAATTCGTAGCCGACTTTGTGGCGAAGAGAGTTGCCAAGGCAACGATAGAGTTGGAGTGCCTTCGTGCACAGATGGGAGAAGCTAATTACAAGTTGCTGCCTATTTCGTACATAGCCAAGGAGTATTTTCATAAGAGCGCAGCGTGGCTGCTTCAGCGCCTTAACGGATACGAGGTACGTGGGCAGGTATACTCGCTGAATGAGGAACAAAAGAAGATTTTCAATCGTGCTGTTAAAGATATAAGTCAGCAGATTGCCAACTTGGAGTTGGTTTAAGGGTACATGTTACTTTTGACAACCGTCCCCGACACGATTCCGTGCCGGGGACTTCTTATTATTCACATATAGGCAAGTTTTCAAGGCTAAAATGTTAAATCTTACTTAATAATACGTTTTTTCGTAGTAAATATTTGGATAATACGAAAATTTGTAGTATCTTTGCAGTGTCTTAAAAGAAATAATGATATGAAGAAAATTTTAGTGAGTGACAAAGAGGAAGAGCTGATAGCAGCTATCAGAAATTACAAAAAATCTTTTCCTAGGGGCAACCCGCAGTTATTATGGTATGCTCAACAACTTTTCGATGAGATGATTGAGCCGCCTGAGTATTACACAAAGTATTAACAACAGACCCTCCCTTCGGGGAGGGCATTAAAAAATATAAGATTATGGAAGTAGCAGTAGCAACAGTTAAGCAGACCAAGGATAGCGCAGTTAAGCAGCGCATCCAGGATATTCAGATGATTGTGTCGTGGCGCGAGATAGCACATACATATTTCGGCAAGTCGGCATCATGGCTTTATCACAAGCTCGATGGCATCGATGGCAATGGTGGAGTGGGAGGCTTCACCGAAGATGAAAAGAACATGCTCCGTGGCGCACTCTGCGAGGTTTCAAACCGCATACGTGCAGCTGCAGACAGAATATAAAAATGAGGCTGGGGCTTATCATTCCCCATAAGACAAAAGTCGCCATAGCCTTGTGGCGCAGAAATACCAAAAACGTCCCCGACACGATTCCGTGCCGGGGACTTCTTATTATTCACATATATTTGATATTGATAAATGATATTATTACAAGATAATGAGACCTGCAGGCAGGCTCGCCTGATTCTCCGTGAGCTCATCAAGGGCGACAAATCACGTGCGCAGCTCTGGAATGCAATGGTTGACAACCAGCTTGATGATGTTGACTTGAGGTTCATCCTTCCACCATTGGCCAACGAGGGCTACATCGAGGAGTCTGAGGGCATGTGGCATATACTGGACAAGGGTGTGAAGTATATGCAGACTTACGACAGAATGATAATGGAGAGTATTGAAGGATACCCATACCGTCAGAAGAAATCTAAAGAGGATGAGAATCTGATACTGCAGAGGCAAAGCTTTAAATGGACTAAGATAAGTGTTATCGTCTCTATTTTAATTGCTTTAATAGGGTGGATAGCACCACGCTTAGATGGGGTGATTGCAGCAATATCAACACTATTCCATGAATAATAGAGATAACAACGAGAATATTTACCGTCATTTGGAGAAGTGTTACGCGCTTCTCCAAGTTCATATACTCTTTTCTTTCCATACCTTAATATATATTATAATGTAAAAACACCGCAAAGTTAGGAAAATAATCGGAGAATTTCAGAGAAAATCGGAGAAAATTGGGGAAAATCGGGGAAAATCGGGGAATTTTCGAGGAAAATGCACGGAAAATCGGGGAATTTCCGAGGAATCCATTCCTCGAAGTGGCAGAAACGAAGGGAGATCCTGCGGTCGTTTCCGGTCGTTTTTGCAGTCTTTTCCGGTCATTCCTGGATATGATTCCGAATGATTCCGCAAAATCATTCCGTTTGATTCCGTTTGATTCCTTTTCATTCCTCAACCCCTCGTTTTTATGCTCTAAAACATAAAAAAGTCATTTTCTTTAAAATTTCTTCCCTTTTTCCTTGGTCATTCCATTTTTTCTCCTTACCTTGCAAGAAGTTTTAAAATATCATGGTATGAAAAAAATAATTTTAATGTTGGTTATCGTCTTGATAACTATGGGCGCTAAAGCGCAAAGTGTTGTACAAACAGAGGATGGAAAGTATCCTGTCTATTGTACAATGATGGCTTATAATGCTTGGGGCATTGGAAAAATTAAAATCCAACTAGACCTTGGTGAAGTATCTTCTGGACACTCCTTTGAAGCTATATGGGATGAGAATGGAAAGCCTATGAAATTCAATACTGCTATGGATGCTGTAAATTATATGGCTAAGCGTGGATGGAAGTTAGAGATGACCACAGCTGTTCAAAACGTTGTGCATTATATTATGGTCAAAAGAATTAGCAAAGACTCAGAAATCAGAGAAGGTTTGGTCGCTAAACCTGAATAATGTGTTTTATAACATAAAAAAGAAAGAAAAAAGGCAAGAGTTGAAAAATTCTTGCCTTTTTTTTTGGCGGTTCCAAATATTCTTCGTACTTTTGCCATCGCTTATAAGATAGTAGTAATCTACTCAGCGATGGCGACTGTTTCGCCTAGGCTTCACGCCGTGGGCTTTTTTTATGCCTATAAAGTATCATTTTCCCGGCAGCGGGAAAAAGGTCTTTACAATATGGCGGTTGCATGATCCGTAAGATACTTGCCCTTCGCTGGGAAAGCTACCATCTTATAAGCAGCGGTGAATGTGACCGCCACCATTGTATTTATACATCAAGGTCGGTCTATAATGCTTATAAGATGGCAATTATGCAGAATTCAATTTTATTAAGTGATGCGCAGGTAAGACCTGCAGGCATCAGCGTTGAAGAGGGTATCAATACCCTCAAGTGTGAAATCAAGAAGCTCGCCAAGACCAAGAGCGAGACCTTCTCCTGCCTTTGCGAGGAGACCGTGACCTATGGAGAGGTTGTGCTCACCATGGTTGGTTTCGCAGCTGTGATGGCGATGGTCATGATTGGCGGTTTCATTTTCGGAGGGGAGGTAGCATGATGAAGAAAAGTAGAAGAAGACGCACAGCAAAGCTGACAGCCAAGGATATCGTCATGTGCAAGTTCTTCGCTCTTGAAGGCAGGCAGATGAACGCCCATAAGGTGGAAATCAAATTTCAGAGAAAATACAATACAATGGGTTCTGTTGTTTTCATCGATGACGCGCCACACAAGCAGACTATTATCCGATGGTATGATCATCGCTACATTACTCTTCGATATGGGGCTAAGGAGGCTAAGCCACTCAATATGACTCTGGCCAAGTGGAAAACCATAAACAACGATTAGGCATGAAAAAGAATAAGAAGAAAGTCAAGAAAGACGTTATCTTGCAATATTTCCGCCGCCGTCGCATTCGCGCTGAGCTCGAAAGACGCTGGTGGGCGCTTGAAGGAAAGCGCAAGGAACTGTACAAATTGGTTGAGTACGCCAAGATCCAGTCACGATACTGCGCCTATCTGGACTGCCACCGAATAGTCGGAAGATATCTCCGAGAACTGGAGCGTGAGGAGATACGTGTTACCAGACTTCAGACCAAATACGACCTTTGGGCATCCCGTCTGGGCTACTGGGTTGACCTCTATGAGACGGCATTGAACCGCCTGCACCCTGGAGACAGTATTTAAGTTTCACCCTTTTAAAAATGAATATTATGCCAAGAAATACAGATTATTTCGACAGCGAGCAGTTTGAGCAGGATCTGCTCAACGCTTACTTCCATTTCCGCTGCAACCTCCCTATGAAGGATGCAGACACCGGTCTCGACTACAAGAAGAGTTTCAAGACCACCCGGGACATCGCCACGGAACTTGATGACATGGGCGGTGTCAGTATAGAAGCCATCAACCAGTACCTGCAGGCGCATGACTACCAGGTAGCCACGCAGCCAGACGGCACCGTGGCATGGGCTATATGGGAGAGAGTTGTCAAGCCGGATAGCCTGGCTTAAGTTAAAAACTCATATAATTTTCAATTCCTACCATGTATTATGAATAGTTTTTCGTACCTTTGCAGTACGAAAAATTTTATAAAGTCTAAAAAGCTTTGATGCGGCTGACCGCCTGTGAGGGTAGTCAGCCGTATTTTTATTTTTATCCCCTCCATATTATCTTTGCACAAAAAAAGATAATATATGACCATCACATCACTTCCGTCGGGCAGTTTCTTCCTTGAGAACATCCCCGACATCGATATTCTCACGGCCAAGACGCGCCTGCTCGTCACCATCAAGATAGGTGACGACATCATCTACGATGAGTATCTCTATCCTGCCGATGGAGAGGTCACCGTGAGCGACCTTGCCGACATCTTCCGTCCTTATGCACGCCGGAGGCTGGCAGTCACAGCCACCATCACCATCGCCGAGCAACAGGTTCCGAGCTCCGGAGACACCGACTCGGCAACAGTCACCGATACGCAGACAGCCAACCTGCAGGTCTACTATTCTACCGTAGACATCGTGGGCGTGGACTGCTCCACATTCCTCAATACCCACTTCCTCACCCTGCTGGAGGGGCACAAGACCACCTACATGGGGCGACTGGAGTATCTTCACTACATGGGCAAGGACTCGGCAACAGTCACCGCACACTACGCCGACAAATCTACGAAACCGTTTACCGCACCAGCTGTCGGCGGCAATGACATCTACACCACCATCGACGTTTCTCCGTCTCGTTTCGAGACCGAGGGCACCGACCTCCTCTACTACGTGGTAGAGGCAGGCTCACGCTCCATGACCCTCATCATAGACAGCGAGGAGCGTGACGTGGCACCGACCCTGCTCTTCACGAACTCGTTCGGCTGCCAGGAGCTCATCTACTGCACGGGCAAGCACGAGGTTGACCCGCAGTACACCCGCGATGCAGCCTACATGGGCGGCATCAGGGTTAACTACCGCATCACCGAGCAGCGCACCTTCAACGCCGATACGGGCTATTTGGGCAGGGACATGGCCAACTGGGCAGATGACCTCTTCCGCTCAGACGAGGTATATCTGGTCAACTTCATCGGCGGCGTTGCCAAGGTGGGCAAGCGTGTCACCCTCTCAGACTCCAAGTCCAAGCGCGACAACCTGCGCGACAGCGTGCCACGCTACACCTTCAGCTACACATACGCACAGCGCCAGCACAACGTGCTTGACCTGCAGCGTGCCGGCCGTATCTTCGACAACACCTTCGACAACACCTTCAACTGATGAGACGCACGGCTTACCACCTCACAGAGGTGCTGCGCCTCCTGGCCAAGGCAGAGCGAGACCGCTCCACCATTAACCTGAAGGCGTGGACATCAGACGGCGAGACCGTCGACTATACAGGATGGCTGGTCAGGGGCAGCAGCTGGCGTGGCGGATTCCACCGCCTCGTCAATCCGGCAAATGCCGAGGTTCGCACCGTTCCGGACATCTACATTCACCAGTTCCTGGGCTTACCAGTATATTTATGACATGAAACAGAAAAAATATCAGCTTCAGCAAGTGGGAGCCAGCGGTTCCTACAGCCGCTACGCCCTCGTGGCAGAGGGCGTGAGCAGGGTTACAGACTCCACCACCATCGAGCAGCAGTATGGGCGGGATACCAGTTTCCTGGGTTCCGGAGAGGTGGGCGACGCCACCACGGGCATCCTGGAAGCTCAGGGCGGTAAGCTCTACGAGTATGTGAACTATGGCGATGACAACGACATGCCATACATCCTGCAGCAGTTGCTGCGCCGCAACATGGTGGCGCAGCGAGCCATGGCGTTCAATGTCCAATGCTGCTACGGGCAGGGTGTGCGCTTCATGGATAGGGAGACCAAGCAGGACACCACCGACGCAGAGATCCGCGACTTCTGTCTGAAGAACTCCATCCACGAGGTTTTCCTACAGCAGGCAACAGACATGAAGTTCTTCTTCTGGTCGGTAGAGGTCATCATCCTGAGCCGTGACCACTCCAAGATAGTCAACATCCGCCACAAGGACGTTTCCTACTGCCGTCTGGAGGTTCCCAATGACAAGGGGCGCATTGAGCATGTCTTCTTCGGCGACTTCCGCAACGTCATGTCGCCGGTCCACACCGAAGTCATCCCGCTGCTCGACCTATACGACCCGCTGGGCGACCTCATGGCGCGCATGGGCAAGGCTCCAGATCCATATACCGGCATCAGGGGCAAGGCACCCGAGATGGGCAAGGACTGCAAGTTTGCCATCATCTCTCGCATTCCGACACCCGGACTGCAGTACTATCCGATACCATACTATGCCAGCATCTTCGACGATGCCTGGTACGACATCTACCGTCTCATCGGCATCGGCAAGCGCTACATGATCAAGAACACCTCCGCTCCTCGCATACAGATAGAGGTGCACCGCGACTACTGGGAGGAACTCTGCAACAACGAGGACATCATCGACCCAGATAAGCGCAAGGAGCGCATCCTGCAGGAGAAAGACAACATCATCAACTTCGTATGCGGACCGGAGAATGCAGGCAAGGCACTCATCACGGGCTACTACTTCGACCCCAACGGCAAGGAGCAGCGCATGGTGCGCATCATCAACCTCTCTGAGGGCAGCAAGAAGGAGGGTGGCGACTGGGCAGACGACATGAGCGAGGCATCCAACGCCCTCTGCTTCTCGCTGGGCGTGCATCCAAACCTCATCGGAGCCACTCCTGGCAAGAGCCAGATGAACAATTCCGGCTCAGACAAGCGCGAACTCTTCATCCTCAAGCAGTCGCTCGAGAAGGCATGCCACGACATCATGTGCAAGCCTTATCACGTCATCTCCCACTACAATGGCTATGCCGACCGAGGAGTGACCGTAGACGTGCCGATGATAGAACTCACGACACTCGACAAGAATAAGGATCAACAGACATCAATAGTTTCAAACAATGGCAACAATGAAGATTCAGATCAGCAAGGATGACTTCGAGCAGAGCATCCTTGCAGCCACCAGCTCGCACTCTGAGGTGTTCGAGTCGGTGGAACCGCATTTCAAGGAGTCCTATCAGCGGATCAGTATGCAGATACTGGGCGAGGTAGGCGAGAAGGCACTGGAGACCAGCGACGACCTCCGTGAAGCAGTCATCAAGGCGGTGTGCCTCGATGCCTTCCTCGGCGTAGTCAGACACCTCGACCTCGTGCTCACGCCTACAGGCTTTGGCGTTGTGGCCAACAATGAGGTCACTCCAGCCAGTTCCTCCAGAGTAGAGGCACTCATTGAGCAATGCCGCATAGCCCTCATCGTGGCTCAAGACACAGTCATGGCTCTTCTCACCGATGTTCCAGGCTGGGGGAGCACCCTACAGGCAAAGCAGGGCATCCAGACGGTTTTGTGGAGCATAGAGGGTTATTGTTATCTCACGAGACAGACCAGCATGACCACCAAGGACTGGATGTCCAAGCTGGCAGCCATGCAGGAGGCAGACGCCACCCTGCGCAAGCTGGTGTCCGACGAGCAGATGGATGACATCATGTGTCTGGTCAGAGGGGTGAGAGAGGGCAATGAGTTTGAAGGAAGCGTGCGCCTCATGCTGAGCCGCTGCCTGATCATGTTGGCCAACGACATGCTGTCGGCATACTCCAACGAGCGTGCGAGACTGCTCAGATACTTAGATGCACATCTCGATAAATTCCCAATATATGCGGATTCATCGGCATATAAGGCTAACCATTTCAAAGAGTTCAACAATGAAAAATCAAAACCTGCCTTCGTTTTTAATTCATAAAGATGGTACACAAGAGTTCAATTTCAAGGCGCCGTCATCGTGGGCGGAACTTTCAGAGGAACAGTTGCGCTATGTCCTCTACATCTTATCTTCGAATAGGGACAAGATTGTCGCCAAATGCCACCTCCTGGTTAGATTCTGCGGTCTTGAAGTACATAAGCACACCCGTACAGGGTGGAAATGCAGCGTGCTCTGTTCCGTTCCCGGTGAAATGCCAAAGAGAAAAGTCCTATACATTAGCAGCGTCGAGATTCTCTCCTTGCTCAAAAACTTCGATTTCATCGACAAATTTACCGATTTTCGGCCTTTGCAGAGAGCAAGTGACGTTCTACTAACGGCAGTTGACAGCATGCTTCACGATGTCAGCTTCTACGATTACCTCAACATCGAGAAGAACTACCAGCTGTTCATGCTTAACCAGGAAGACAAGTTCCTCAGCAAGATGGCGCACCTCATGTACAGAACCGCAGATGGTTCTGCCGATGAAACCGCCCATTTTGAGCCTTATGAGCTTCTGGGCGTCTTCATGTGGTTCTCCAGCGTCAAGGAGTATTTCGCCGCCAACTTCACGCACTTCTTCAAACCGGCAAGAGAGGGTGGAGAGCTGCGCCGTGTGGACATCCTTCCTGCCATGCAGGCGCAGATCAGGGCACTCACCGATGGCGACGTGACCAAACAGCAGGCTGTCTATAATACCGACTGCTGGGCTGCCCTCACGGAGCTTGACAACAAGGCACGTGAGGCAGAGGAGTTCAAGGAGCGCAACAGGCAAAACAGTTAAAATTACAGCACATGACAGTAAAAAACTTCGATTCCATCGCATATTTCAAGCAGCTGGCTGCCGAATGCAGAACCTGCAGAGATTATAATTTTGTCGCAACAGAGTGTTCCGGACCTGATTCCATCCAGGGAGTCATGCAGCAGTTCCGCAAGGCATCCAACTTCATCATGGTGTCAGACACCGTTGACAGCAACACCCATTCCGTAGGAGAGGGATTCTTCGACCGCAATGTCTATACCGTCTGGATCCTGGCAGGCTACCGCCGCGAGGACATGGCAGACCGTGAGCAGAAGCTTAACATCTGCCGCTATATCTTCCGCCAGTTCCTCAGCCGCATGCTTCACGACAAGAGCCGTGAGGCATACGACGGTCAGATGGAGTTCCTGGACCTCACGCAGGTCTATTCGAGCGAGCTGGGCAGATGGTCCATGAATGGCGTTACAGGACTCTATTTCATGGTCACATCAGACGAACCTATCGACATACAGTATGACGAGAGCCTATGGCAGACCAGTCAACCATAAACGACCTGCTCAAGTACGAGCATGGTTGGGCTGATGCCATGGGCGAGTTCTGGCGTGAGCGCATGGAGCGGCTGCGTACCATCGACACTGGAGCATTATACCGCAGCATCAAGGCGCATATCGAGCAGGGCTCGACAACGACCATTGAGCACAATTTCCTCATGTACGGTATCTATGTTGCTGCAGGCGTTGGACCGGCTCATGAGTGGTACCGCTGGAGTCAGGGAGCCAAGATAAAACGCATCAACGGTGGAGATCTCAACTTCCTCGGCGAGGAATACCGAGAGGAGCAGGGACTTGACAAGCCGAAAAAAGTGGGTCCTGCATGGGGCGGCAGGGTTGCCGGTGGTGAACCTAAAGGACCTCGCGACTGGTTCAGCCGCAAGTATTATTCATCGGTGATGAAGCTCAATGAGCATGAAGCGGAATTCTACGGAGAGCGCTATCAGGGATTAATGGCATCAGCTATCACGGAAATGTTTACAGGCATAGGAGCCGCACGCAACCTCTAGGGAGCGTATTTTTATCGGTTCCATCGGCATATTATCTTTGCAGACAAAAAAATAAATGGCAGACAAATTAGACAAGAGCAACCTTCAGGCCCTCTTCGAGGGCATCAGAGACGAGCGTCGCCTACAGGCCAACACGGCAAACCGCATAGGCAATGCCTTCCTCTCGCTGCTGCACTTCTGTGCCGATGAGACATCAGACCGGTTTCTCAGCCGCAAGCATGACGATGCAGCCGAGGGCATGATTACCTTCCTTCGTGGACTCATCTCCGAGCAGATGGCGCAGCTCAAGGCGGGTGCACAGTTCGGTGACTTCGTGTCCGGACTATACAACGGCAAGGGAGGGCAGGTCGATGCCAGCGGCAATGCAGAGGTTGAGAGCATCACCGTCCGCACTTACATGCGGGTCATGGAGCTGATTGTCAACCGCCTCTCAGCGCAGGAGGGTGACACCTTCTTCACAGAGAGCGACACCATCGAGAGCGTTGACAGCCTGGGTGATAACTGCTATGGCCTGCACCTCCGCTCCAAGTATAGTGGATACTTCACGGCGCAGCATGTGGGCAACGTCATCAAGGGAGTGGTCAACAACATCGCCTCGGCAGCCAATTCTGGCACCTCGGCTGATTACTACACCTCATGGATGAGAGTCAACAGCGTCAATGCGGTTAAGAATTACATCGAGGTCACCCTCTATCCTGATGCCGATGTTCCGGCAGGCAAGAACTTCCCTCCATGCGAGCTCATGAACATCGCCCGTTATGGTAACCAGACCGATGAGTCGCTGCAGAGCTGCTTCTACATCTCCAGTTCCGAGGGACGCATCGTCAAGCTGACGGGCGTCACCAAGCCGATACTGGATGATTACAACTACGGCATGGTCTTCGGCGACATGCCTGAGTTCGTCAAGTCGCTCGACCTTCCTATCGTCAAGGGCAGGGATTATCTCTATGCAGCCGGCATCATCACCCAGGACATCATACAGATCGACTACCATGGCAAGCCGATAGTCGATTATATAGACCGGGGACAGTGGTCAGGCAAGGCAGACTATTTCTGCTCAGCCCTCAATCCAGATACCGGCAAATTCGAGACATCAGATGTTTGGTACACAGGGTGCAAGTGGCGATGCCAGAAGACTGGTACTCATACCGCACCAAGATGGAACAATACCGACTGGTCGATGATAGAGGGCAATCCTGCCTTCACCATTGACTTTCTCGAAGACGAGACTATCTATGACTTCGACAACTTCCGGGCTCCGCTGACTGTCGTTGCTACGCTCTACGGCCAGGATATTACCTCAGATATCCTCGACAGCGACGTAGCCTGGACCAGATACACCGAGAACAAGGCCGGTGAACAGAGAGTAACCAGCGACAACATTTGGGCACTCGAAGTCGGATCCAAGGCAGGCAAGGCAATCGTCCTGACACAGTCTGACCTCTCCGTCGAAAGTGAGGGAGTTCCGGCTAAGATCAGGTTCACGGCAACTGTTACACTTCGTGATGGTCTGGGCGATGAGGTCGCCCAAGATTCCATCACACTGGAATGTGTTTAATAACATATAAACAATGAAATACAAAAAATTAGACATCAAGTACACGCCTCTGCAGGTACATTACTCCAAGTCCGTATCAGGCAGCGTTCCGCTCGAACAGGCCTATGATGCTGATCAGGATGAGTATTCTCCTGATTACAGGCTGACGCCATGCGCCTTACTGCCGGTCATCAGCATCATTGACCGAGATAGCATACTCCCGAGTGGACGTGTCAACAGCGAGCTGACAGACATCGCCTGGTATAGAGTGGAAAACGGAGTGGAGGGCAATGCGCTGGTAACGACACCCAAGAAGCATGTCATCACATCGTCAGGCAATGATGCCGGCAAACTGCTCTGGTATATCAACGCAGCACCGCAGATGCCGATACTGCTCCGCTTCAAGGCGAAGTACCTGGACACCCGAACCAACGAGGTGCGCAATATTACGATGGACTACTCCATCAACTGCAAGAATGCGACCATCTACAAGCCGACGCTGCTGCTGTCAAGCGGTGACCGCTTTTATAATCCGCTCCGTGATACCGACAAGCAGGTCATCAATGCATCCCTGCGCCTCGGATCAGAGGAGTGCGCCAAGAACAAGCGCCAGTTCGTCTGGGAACTTCTCCGGAGTCGTGGACAGTTCTCCGCAGTTACTGCAGATGACCTGGAGATCAAGATATCCGATGATGGTGCATCCGTTACGCTGGACCGCTCTCTCATGGGCAAGCGCATCTGCATCAGATGCAGAGCCAGATACTCTGCTGCAGGCAATCCGGCAAGCGTAGAGCTCAACGATGCAACCCCATTCAAGATAGTCAACATCGTCAGGAGAATTCCGTTCTACGATTACGACATGATTGACATCGTAGACGAGGTGCTGCCAGATACCAAGCAGGTCAAGGCAAAGGCTACCATCTTCGACAATATAGGCGATATTGCAGACCCTACAAGAGAACTGCAGGTGCTCTGGTGGATGGCACCGAATAATTCGGTACACTTCGAGAATGCTGTACTCGTAGGCCATGGCATGACACCGAGTGTTTCTACAGAACTGCTGGTTCCGAACAGGGGGTCCATCCTTGCCTTGGAAGTCAAAGACCTGGCTCCTTTGGCTCTGGCCATGGATGCAGACGGCAAGGTGTTCATGGATGCAGACGGCAATCCGTTTATTTTTCACTAATAATCATTTTAAAAATATGGAAAGATACATCAAGGCAAACCGCAAGGTCGTGGAGTTTCTCCAGCTGACCGAGGACAGAACAGAACTTCCAGACGGCAACTTCATTCTCTGGTGCCAGGACATCCTGCCGCTTGGGGATTCTATCATATTTGCGGAAACGCTGTCCAAGATTGGCGCTATCGCTATGGATGGCCAGACAGCCCGTAAGGAGCAGGACGGCGAAGTGTGCAACAAGCTGCCTGTTGCTATAGACAGCAGATTCATCGTGAGAGAGGAGGCAAGGGATGAGTAGTGCTAGCAAATCAGTCAACATCACGTTCCTGCAGAAGATGGGCACTTTCACGCCGTCTATCCAGTCTCCTAATGGGGATCTCTACCAGGAGTACCAGAAGAACGGCGACGTCGTTACCGTCTATCCCGACTTCTCGCAGTCACAGCCTAAGCTCTACTTCGTAGTCATCTCATCGAGGGCTGCAGACGGTGTCACGACACCAGTCTCCATGCAGTTCTTCTTCAACGAGACTGAGATACCGTTCAACAGCGCAGGCAAATCAACCGGTCTCTTTGAAGGTCTCTTTGAGATTATCAGACCAAGTGCATCGCAGTTCTACTGGGGTCTGAAGATATGCAACAACCTGGTAAAGGCATCCAATTATACTGCCATCAACATCAAGATGATCGGCAAGGTATCAGAGAGATCCAATCAGCAGGAGATTACCGATAGTGTACAGGCTGTCTACGAGATACCAGTTGGTCCCTATACGGGCGTAGCCTATCGTGTGACCATCAAGGCTCCAGAGAATGATACGCACAACTTTATTCTCAACAACAAGGATGACAGTTGTCAGCTTGAGGCTAAGGCAACGCAGGGCAATGATACCATTAAGACTGTCCTCTACTACAAGTGGTACCGTGCGACCAACAGCATCACTGGCTGGGAGCAGATTGCAGGAGCAAGCGGTAAAACCATTACAGTCAAGGCTTCTGAGGTCGATTGCACCCGCGAGTACATGGTTGAGGTTTACAATGACAAGGCCATGGGCAAGGACAATCTTCTTGGATTCGACTTTGTTACAGTCATCGATGCGTCGGATCCGTTCGATATTGAGCCGAACCCGACACCTGCCGATGAGTCTATCAGTGAGGACGAGGCAGGCAATGGTACTGTGACCTATACACCGAGGTTGGTTGTCAGAGGCAAGTCGGAGACGGTAGATACGAAATTCTATTTCACTCTGAAGTCCGGGTCTGGCGTTGTCCTCAATACAGAGGCATCACGCAAGCCTACAGTCCAGCTGAGTTCGTTCGCAGTGACGAGAGCAGACTGCATACACGCAGGATACGGCAACGTAGCATTAACAATTCAGTCAGTTAAATAGCCATGGGTGTTATAACAAGAGTGATTAGGTTTCTCCGAGTCGGTGTCGGCATATCCAACGCTGACTTGGAATATGCCGAGTCAACAAGTCAGACAACTGCACCGATAGAGGGCTGGCAGACAACAGCACCAAAGTGGCGCAAGGGCTACTATATTTGGAGCCGAACGCACATCTACTACACCGATGGCAATGAGAAGGTGTCCACGCCTATGTGTTTGTCTGTAGCAAGGAGCATAGACCGCATCGAGGAGTGCTACTACTCTTCCACATCTTCTACGGCCATCACCGGAGGTGCATGGGCCAAGGGTAAGTCTCCAGCGTGGGTGAGCGGCAGATTCATCTGGACAAAGTCCATCATCTACTTCACAGATGGAACCTCTACTGAGACTACTCCTATATGCTGTACTGGTGGACAAGGTCCGCAAGGTCCGCAGGGCAAACCTGGTGAGAATGGCAAGGACGGAAAAGATGGTACTTCTATCAGCATCACAGGTGAGGCAAGCGCTATCTACGACAATTGCGCTGCGCTGCAGGCTGCGCTTGACAGTAACCCTACGTGTTTTATCCCAGGTGACTATCCTGTCTTGTTGAACACTTCTTCAGACGCTAGCAGTCTGAAGGGGCAGCATGGAAGTGGATGCAATAGCCCTACTGTAGTTAGCTTGTCAGTACAGACTGGTAATGTTCTCTACTACAACTTACAGGCATCAGAGAAGGGTGAATGCTATATCTATAATGGAGATATCTACAACAATACGGGGTCTAGATGGCATAAGCTGGGCAAGATTCAAGGACCGCAGGGCGAACCTGGTACACCAGGTAAGAATGGTGCAGATGCCGTGCAATATTATTATCACATTGCCTGGTGCAATACTCCAGACAACTCTGATAATTCTTTCTCGACATCGTGCAGCGATGGTGACCAGTATGCATACATGGGTACATGCAACAACACCACGAAGGAAGACCCTGAAGACTTCTCTGCTTATGAATGGAATAAGGTGAAGGGTGCTGATGGAGCCGCTGGCAAGGATGCCATCAACATACAGATGTCAATGTCGACCATCGTCCACAAAAAATCTCAATTTGCCGGCACGTACGCTATTGACGTGAGAGCTTACAAAGCAGGAGTTGAATTAGCCTGTTCTGTCAGTGTGGAAGTTCCATCTAATTATGCCAGCTCTGTTAAGGCTAGTGTGATAAACAACGGCAAAGGGAAGAGAGTTATTGTAGTGATAGGAGCGAATATTGATGTCTATACCAATTTAGCTTTCGCTGTCAAAGTCGAGAATGTTACATACAAGTATACGATACCTGTCAAGACAATAGCCGATGGCGAGGATGGCAAGAGAGGCGAAACCGGTGCAACTCTCCGTGGCCCGCAATCTTGGGCGAACTGCGGCAATGGCTATAGCTTCGAGTCTGGAGCATCGGGCGAGGAGTGGAAAGATGTCGTTATCTACAACTCCGGCTATTACAGCTGCATCAAGAGTCACATCAGAACTGAGACCAACTTCCCTGGCAGCGCTGAGGACCAAAACAACCAATATTGGAGGCTTGGCAGCCCAATAGAAATGGTAATTGCCAAAATCATCTTGAGTCAATATCAGCTTGTTGACAACCTGGGAGTCAAGGTCATCGAGATGAAGGATGAAAATGGCAAAATGATGTTCCTAGCAAAGGACGGAAAAGTTATCTGCAATGGAGGAATATTCCAGAATATTAGCGTCTCGGGTGATATCTCTGTCGGAAGACTGAGATACAACGAAAATACGGTTACTGATGGTACTAGTGTCATCAATGGCTCTTTTATCAGAGGTGGTGGTACCTATGTCCTACCGCACCTAAGCGATGGAGAATTCATGCGCATTGTGGTCTTCAATCCTATCATAACGCGCAGTACACCGCTAGCGACACTTAAGGGCGAGCAGGAAATGGACGCATTCATGGCGGCAGGCAGCAGTTTCTTCTTGAATAGAGAGGCTACCATAGGAGTTTATGGCTGGTGTGAACTAATCGGCACGAGTCAGAATGGTCACACAATTTGGGTATATAGTGTAGTAGAGAATAAACAAAATTAGAATAGTTAAATGGAAGGTAAAAAATTCAATACCGTGACTAAAGTCACAACCGTCAACAGCAACCAGAGCGTGCTGCTGACTGATAAAAATGGTAATGTCACTAGCATCGGCATGGATGCCCTTAAGGCTGACCTTGCAGTCGGGCAGCATGCCTGGTGCGGCCGAGTGTGGAATACTGCCAATGCAACGCCTAAGGCGGCATCATACATTGGCTCACTTGAATTGCTGAAGGAGTTGCCATACATCCTAGGACTTGGCGCATACTTGGTCAAGAATGACCACAGCCGCAGAAAGCTCGACAGCAAGGATCACCACAAGTATGCTACTGGTGAACCGGCAAGGCTGGATGGTACAGAAGGTCACTATCAGTGGGGCTGGGGCAGAAAATTCTACGTTGTCATCAAGGATATTGGCGGATTGCACTATGAGCAGATCGGCATCAAGCCAATACCAGGTGAATACAATCTCGAGATACCAATCGGCAGTCTTTCTGCAGCGGGCTTCGCTACTATTGAGCGTAGTACCGGACGCCTGGTTAGTTACATCAACGATGCAGCTAACTACCGTGGTGGCGACAACAATGCTACCTATGATGGCAAGAGCAATACGTTGCTGGGCAGACCTGCTACCGCTATGACTACAGAGCAGTTCAGAGCTGCAGCGCGTAAGAACGGCAAGGGTTGGCTTTGCACAACCATGCGACATACTTCCATTGTCGCAATTCTGTTCAGTGTCATCTTCGGTACTCATTATGATCAGGATGCAGTCAATGCCAACAAGGATGCCAACGGCCTCTTCCAAGGTGGACTCGGAGCAGGCTTGACGCAGATGCCGAACTGGGAAGCCTACAATGGTTGGCGACCAGTTGCACCAATGAGTGCAGGCATTGAGCTTGGTGATTCATGTGGAGAAGCGACCTATGCAGTTAAGAATGACGCAGGCACAACGGTCTATAATGCCAAGATTCCATGTTTCTTCGGTTACAAGAACGGCTTCGGCAATCTCTGGCGAATGATGGATGATGAGTTCTGCCAGGTGAATAGTGACAAGACCATGACCCACCTGGTCGCTCCGTCTATTTACGGCTCCTGGACTATCGGCAATGCTACCGGCATGAAGGCGTTGAGCAAGTCACCTGGCGGTGGTGAAGGATATATCAAGACCTTGTCGATGGAACATCTGGAGAACTTCTGTACGCAGATTGGTGCTACAGAGTCAACCTATTCGACAAGTTATTTTTGGAATACGTCAGGCGCTACTTCCGGTTTTCGCTTGTGTTTGCGCGGTGGCCGCGCTAACAATGGTGGTCAATGCGGTCTTTCGGCGCTCAACGTGTACTATGCTGTCTCGGGTTCCCGTGTGAACTACGGTGCGGCCCTCTGCGAAGCAGCATCCGAGTGGTCATTGGAACCAGTGTATTACGAGGCGGCCTAAAGTGTTCAGAGGTGTGCTGACGTGAGCAGGAGTGTGCAGGATTGACCAAGGTTCCCAAGCGGAGCCAAGGGCAATCCTGAGCACCCTGCGAGCGTAGCGAGCAAACCCTACCGCCCTTGGGCGGTCGATTTTTTTTGAAATTTCGCTCTTTGACATTCTTTCATTCCGATTTTTTTCAGTACCTTTGCAGGCGGTTTTCAAACCAGGCTGTGATTCCTGCGCCGGTTTTCGCTTGTGTTTGCGCGGTGGCAACGCTAACAATGGTGGTCAATGCGGTCTTTCGACGCTCAACGTGAACAATGCTGTCTCGGATTCCAATGTGAACTACGGTGCGGCCCTCAACTTAACAAGATACTGCAGGTTAGTTTGCTTAGCTGCAGAGATTTCGGGAGTCAGGCCTTGCCTCATGGCAAAACATACACTTTAGCAGAATAGCTAGTAGATGATGACAATGGGTCATCCGGTCGAAAGTTAGGACATTAGAAAAGCAGACAACAGACACAGACACCGACATTTATACAGACACCGACCTTTTTTTATATTTACATAAAATTTTAAAAAGCAAGTGAAGAGGTTAGGCAACATTTCACAGGAGGTGGAGACTTTGCAAAATTTTCGTGAAGCATTTTTTGATTTTTCCCGACACAAGAAGTCCCGTCTCTCTGTTCAAGCATTTGAGGCAGAGTTTGAGGCAAATCTTCAAGCCCTGCTAAATGCCTATACCCATCAGACTTGGCATACATCAGACTATGAGGCCAAGCCGGTTGAAAAACCCAAGCATCGCATAGTCAATAAGTTGCCTGTTGGCGATCATGTCATTCAGCATGCAGCCATGCACACCAGTGAAGATAAGTTGAGAGCCAAGATTCCTTTCAACAGTCCAGCTGGTACCAAGGGGCGTGGCACGCATTTCTTCTATAAGATAATCAAGCAGGACATCTTTACCTCGCCACAGCAAGACACATTCTATTGCTTGCCCATGGATATACACCATTATTTCCAGAATGTTGAGCACAATTTGCTCAAGAGAGAGTACAGGTTGTATATCAAGGACCGCAAGTTGCTTGCTTTCATCGACGAAGTCGTTGACAGCTATGCCAATGGCATTGTGCTGGGAGTCAAGCTTACACAACTTTTGGGGCAACTGTTTCTGGCGAGGTTTGACTATCTCGCCATGCGGTGTTTTGATATACTTCAAGACCCCGAAAAACACGGTTATTGGCAGGCTCGCTACGTCACGGACATGCTCCTCACATGCCGCTCGGAGCAGCAGGCAAGAGTATTAAATGTGGGGGAGGCCGTCCGAAAACTTAATTAGGGAAGCAAACAACTGAATTGGGCATTTTTCTTTTGCTCTTTATAGTTAATTAACTTC
>ENA-UEOZ01000329-UEOZ01000329.1-human-gut-metagenome-genome-assembly--contig:-NODE-329-length-35936-cov-92.936808_pt1 | contig 35936 bp, 33 predicted proteins | sample MGYA00242898_ERZ507912 | MGnify/ENA primary metagenome ERZ507912 (study PRJEB26167, sample SAMN06115410) | human gut metagenome | host: Homo sapiens | place: China:Chongqing | collected 2016-04-27... | reverse complement strand
AATTCATTATTAATGCAACTATCTTTATAACAAAACGAACATCCCTTTGAACAATGATTGGATATAGATATATCTGCCAATTCTGGTACAGGAGCCCATGTCGGATTATCCTTTATTGTAGTTCCCCATCGCATAGTCATACCTGTTGTCGGGTCAGCTATAAAATGATAGTCAGCAATATGTCTTTCTAACATAATTAATACTGTTCTACTTGAGTTGCCCCAAAGCCATTCAATAAATCACTTATGTTCCTATTAAGTATAAGTTCTCCTTTTATATAAGCAAAAAGATCAGCCTCGTTCATCTTCAAAGGATCAGTATTGTCACCATTCATTTCCAACATTTCTTTTGAGACAGCACTTTCATCATCGTCATTAAACTGCATTAAGCAAGAATAAATCTCATGCTCATGAAGATAACTTACCGTTCCGTTTTCTAAAAGATAATTCTTCAATGCTTCTGCGATGCGAATGGTACCCTTCATGTTTTTAAATTCTCTGAAGTTATCCAAGAAGCAATTCACGATATTTAAATTCATAGTCACTATATAGCTTACAGAACTACTATTTGTAACAAAATCCGTACGTAATTTCATTGTTAATTCCTCATCATTTAATGTTATTGTTAACTTTACACCAATCTTTATTCATCAATTCCTCGATGATACTATGAATCTTCAAGGCATATTTTGTTCTTGGATGATTACCATACAGTGTTCCTCTCAGAAAACCTTCCGGAAATGTTTTTTGATGATCTGTTCGTAACGATCATAACCGTTTTCTGCAAAGTCCAGTACATGCGCCCATAGGCAGCATGCCATGATATACCCGTCATGGTTCAGAAAGTTCATATTGAAGTACTGGTGCTCGTTGATTCTCACCGTCACCTCCCACTGCTTGTGCGTTTTCCAGTTGAACGCAAACGTGCCTTCAGACGGAAAATCTAAAGGCACACTGGTTGTGAACACTGGTAAACGTACAGGTGCTTTTCTCTTCATGTTCTGTTTCATTGTTAGTGAAGTTTGTGTTGTTGATAAACGATAACTCTATATCTCGAAGTCATTCGGCTCACGAACTACTGCCACAGGCTCACCGTCAAAATACATCTCTGGCATCAAGTCCATCAATATCTTCTTCATCCCCCGATAATGTTGGTATTGTCCTGCATTCTCAGCGATAAATCGACATACCTCCTGGCGTTTCTCCTCGTAGTTCCACGCCTTGACAGCTTCCACCAGGGCTTGATAGCTGTCGAATATCAGTTTCCCGATACGTCTTTTGTATTCGCCTACCAATTCTTGTATGTCATCACGGTTGATGAGCAGTGATATATGTTTGCACAGCGCCATGGCGATGGAATACGCTGCATCGGGTCTGTTCTTCTCCAATATCTGTGGAATGGATTTTTATGCCAACGCTCCAGCAGTCGCAGCTGAGCCGTGAAGTCATCATTGTCCCTTGGCTCAAAGCTTACTTCCTGTATCAGATATTTGGAGTATTCCTCTTCATAGTCCACGCTCAGCCCTTTCGGAATATAGTTGATTCTCGGTCGCTCCATCTTGGCGCGATACCGTTGCTTCTCCATGGAACGTTTCCCTTCTCGTCCCATTTTATGCGCAACAGCTTTTCTTCCCTTATCTGGAGTTCAATATCTCTGAACTCATGTGTATTCATCACTTCTGCCTTCAGATGCTTCTTGATGACTTTTGTCAGATACCGTCGCCATGCCTCCTTGTTTTCTTCGGTAACAAAGGATGGACATTGCTCACCATAGAATGTATGCCAAGTGAATGGCTCGAAGTCGAGGTGCCAGAGGAATGATTTGTGTTGGGTGTTGTTGAGTCCCATATTAAATTTATTATAACGATATATGCCTAAAATACACATCAAGTCCTTAGGCTAAAGTTGTTGTAAAGCAAATCGTCTATTTCGTTACTAACAGATTGAAAATCATCTACTATCAGCAATTTATTAGGATTATGCAATTCTACATTTTTGATATTTTCTGCATTTAATTGCAAATCTGAGGACGTCGCTACTATCAATTGTGCATCTTTGGGCTTGTTTTCCACGAGAAAAGAGAACATTGTTTCTTCATCTTTGTCTCTTAGACCACGTTGACGCATTTCATCAACCACAATTGGGCAGAGGACAGGACCACCATATTTGCACATAATATCAATAAACGCATATGTATAAGCAACAATAGTTCTTGGGACTTTTGTTCCTGTTACAGATATATTGGTACTCAAAGAAATCTTTTTCTCGGAATTTAAACGAACTTTCATTTTCGTAGTGTACTTAAAAACTAAATTTCCAAAGTCGTTTTCAATCATTTTCTTGCGTTCTTTTTTACCTTCATCATTGACTTTTGCTTTTAGCTTTTCTATCTCTTGTTGATATTTTACTTTCTCTTTTTCCAGTCTAACTTTCTCTTCTCCCATAATATTGTCAAAATATTTTTCCAACTTAGAATTTAAATAATCATCCAAACTTGATTCGTCTTTTTTTATTTGCATTAGTTGGGATATCTCAATAAGTTTATCTCTTATTTCTTTATTGCTATATTCTGCATTTTCTATTTTAAGATTTATATCTTTGAGCTCACTTTGATTTTGGATTATCAAATCTTTGCATTTTACAATATCATCACTCATTTCAAGCCTACTAAGAAAATCATTAGCCACTTTAGAACCACACATAGGACAAGTAATGATGTCATCCTGTGTCATAGCATAATTAAAGTCCTTGCCAATTTCTTTAATATTGTTATGCAACTGTTCTATGCAGAAAGTGAGATAACTTTTTTTATTGTATAGTTCCTTTAATTCTGCTAATTTGTTTTTTTGAGCAATCTTCAACTCACTAATTTTCTTGATAAAATTTGCAATTTCCTCATTGAAATCCTTCTCGTTTAAAGACAACTTAAATTTAACAAGACGCTTTTTCATACTCTCAAACAGTCTTTTGTTTGCAGCTAAATCTATATTTATTTTATCCAAAGACTTAATTGCATTATCGAGCTGGACTTTGAATGAAAAGTATTCATCAGACACCACTCCTGTATGAAGTAATAAAGTATTTGCTCGTAAAGTACTACTGCCACATCTAGAAAAAGAAGTCCACGGCTGTGCCCAGCCATCATCTTGATCTATATAGAAAGGCATAAAGAGGTAATCGGAATAAAAGGTTTGTTTAATTCCATTAATCTCAATCTTAGGAAGGTGTATATCCAACAAACTATAAATAGCCTTACCTTGCTTGGCTAAAGAATCTGTTAACGTTCTTTGAGTACCATCTGGATTAAAAATATAGTAGTCTTTTCCTATGTGTAGAGCTGTGAAGTTTATATCATCTACGGTAAACTTCAATAAAATCACAATATTATCGTTTTTCCATGTTTCTGGAATACTCTTTATGGAAGTTCCGAGTGCCGAGAATAAGGACTTAGAGATACAGGATTTACCTGTATCGGTATCACCTTTGATAATGACTATATCACTATCAAGACTTATCCGTCTCGCCTTTCTGCTTGAATAGCTCAGGAAAGAGATTTCCTTGAATCTTAACTTTTTCATACTTCTTAGTTCTTAAATTTCTTATAAGAATCTTTAATATTCCTATATTATTCATGCCATCAAATAAAAAATGAGTGCTAAAATAAAAGTATCATCATACCCAAGAGGATTGGGATATTTACTTTTAACCTCATCTAAAACCTTATTTCCCAAATCCCAATAAGTATTACAATCATCATCCTGTATATTGTCATTTATTACCTCTATACAGTTTGATAACTTTCTAAATTCAAGATTGTCATATTGAAAAAAAGCATTTTTCACATTTGTATTCAATTCTTTCTTGATTTTTCGTTGTTGTTGAAAGGATGCACCATTCATTAACATAGAAGCTACAGTTTGGCACTTTGACTCAAAAGAAGTGAATTTTCTCAAGCTATTTACATACCCTATAAATTGTTTTTTCGATATAGCTTTATGCAAAAATAGGGTTTCCTTATTCTGACAAAATTCCTTATAATCATTACGCTTTGTTATTTCTGCAGATATAGCGTCATAAAAGGACTTTGGATTTATTTCTGATGTTCCCAAATGATTCGCTAAAAATGTTGTAATCTTGCCAACTAAATAATCTGTAGAATCCTTTAGATGCAATTGATTTTGAACAAGATATAATCGACTATACCATTCATTATCTATATTGGTACCAAGTTCTTTTTCTATCTTATTTTTAATTTCTTCTTGCTTTTTAAAAGATAATATTGAGAATGCCAAAACTTCATCATGTGAATTAACTTGTGAATCAAAAAGTGAGCTTGAAATACAATTATTAGTCACAAAATAAACATTCCTTGTATTCTCAAATTCCAAATAATGATTTATCAACTTACCTAAGAATGATTTTTTAGGTTTCCCTTCCGCATTTGTTTCTTTTTTGCATAACGTGGAAGCTGTCCAATTATTCACACTCGTTTTAATCTGATAAAAATCTATGTTTGTGGCATTTTCATCAGAATCTAGTACTTCTATATCATCATGATAATCAAATATTATAGTATAAGATTTACCACTGTCCTCTAACTCTAAAAGTTTCTTCAATGCCCAATTCTTTTGAAACGTAAAGCCATTGTCAGCAGTAGAACCTCCTATATCCGAAGGGAGTTTACTTAATATTTCATCAAAAGCATCCATAATCATTCCTTTTTACACAACAATCCCCAACCACTCAAGCACATCTCTTTTCAATTTACTCAAAGGTCTGTCCAATGTCTTCTCGATGTCTACTTCAACACCAAACATCATTCTGAATACATCTTCACGAGTGTACTTCATTCCTAAATCTACACAAACCTTATCAAACAGTGTTTTGAGATAAGTCGAATTGTTCTTTATCTCGAAATCCATGATGTCCTTTACTTCCAAAGGACCATGTTTCTCGTAAATATCATCAAGCGACAAGTCTGTAATCGTTTTGTCTTCCTTACCATTCCTCTTACGACCAAGAAGTACAGACCACTCGCTTGCATGTAACGTATCCATATACTCTAATGTTGGAACAAACTTAAAGTCAGGGTCGGAATCTGGGTTTGTATATGGGTGAATATGCGTCTTCAAGCTATAATGCGCACTTCCTTTTACCGAACTATTGCATACTTGGTATCAAATTATAAAAACTTAGTCCCAATAATGGATATTGTCGATGCGCAAACCAATGGTCGAACTGTGGTCTTACTTTGCTTACGATCTTGCCTTTTTCTGTAACCTTCCCTACGGTAAAAGTGTATTGTCTATTACAATAAGTGCATGTGTTCCTACCTTTCAATAGTGAAAGGTTATAAGCCACTTCTTCTTTAATCAAGCCGTAATCAAACACATCATACAGGAATGTCAGTAGCTTCTCATATCGGTCAATCAATGATTGTTGTTTGGGCGTTCTGCGCTTCTTGGCTTTAGCCTTCAAGTATCTTCTTAATAACTTTTCAGAATAAATGTCGTGATAGCCATATAGGTTTACAGGCATCAATTTCAACATATTATTCAAATGGCGATGATTTAATTTGAAAAGCCTTGAAGGTTTTGAAGACAATATATCTTCTACAAGCCTTGTATCTGAACTTCCATCAGCCAAGATCGGCACCAAATAGTCGCACCAATCCTTGTATTCGGCATTGCCTCTTAGCTTGTTTACATTTTTCACGATGGAAGATTCCAACCATGAAATATACCTTTTCATTTCTTTTGCTGATATATCATCCAAATGCCACATGTTAGTTTCTCCTGTCTTTTAACCTTTTCAACTCAGCCTCTAACAACTCGATTCTTTTATCTAAACTTTTATTGCCAAAAGTTGCATCATATTTATCCAGTAAAACTCTTTGAACGATAGGTTCGTCTATCGTCAAAATCAGTCTTAATAGCTTTTCTTTTGGATAATTTTGCAGCAATGAGCTTTCTACACTGTCTTTAGCAGAACCGTTGTCCTTACAATACATATTCTGAACTTGTATGATTCTCTTTACCACCCATTCCGAGAACAAACCTTTACAGCCTTTTTTCATAAAGAAGTTGGTATTGAGCATATCATGAATGTTGGCTCCAAAACTTTGCAAATCAAGGTGTTGTTGAACTCCATCGTCTAGTGTCATAATATTTGTTGCAGGAATGTCGCTCAAAACAAATGGAGAGTGGGTAACTATCAAGAATGAAACAGCCTTGATGCCATCCATATACATTTGTCTCAATCCATCTAAGAGATAAAGTAAGAAATTTCGTTGCATTTCGGGATGAAAATACAACTCTATCTCTTCCAAAATCACATTGACACGGTTATAAGCTACTCTCTGTTTATTAGCATCATAATGAACTGAGTCTATATTGGCTAAATGGTACAATATAGAACTGATAGTATAAATTTGTTGGCGTTCACCAGAACTGAGCTTTTCCAGCGTTATATTTTGCTTACTATGCTTTTCTTGTAGAATGATTGATACGTTGAATATAGGCGAAGGCAAAACATCTTCAGTTTTGGAATATAAAAGTGGAAGCTGTTGTTCCCAATCTTCTTTCATGCTACGCATAGCATTCTTTTGTATCTTTATGGCATTTTCTAAATTAAGAAAGCCTTCTTGATAACATCCACGCACCAAGAAACAAAGAGTTTGCCTAATTTTGTTAGTAATATGAGAATAATCAAGACTCATAGAGTGTACCATCTCCTTTACGGCGGAAATATGTTTTTCTTTTGGCCACTTTCTAACCCCAGCTAAAGCATCATAGTATTTTCTATATTGCCGATATTTCATGGCAACCTTTATCGTTTTGTAGGCAAGATACTCTAAAGCCTTAGCTTGAAGTGGATGACCATTGCTTTTATCAAATACGCAGTTAAACTCTTCGCTCCAACATTCGTTAATCGTGCTTCGTATTTTACGATAGGCATGACGCAAGTAATGAAGACTGCAATCAACATTGAGAGTTTCCAAATCATATTGTTTCGTGTTTTGAATAAGTTCAAAGCCTACCACTTCAAGATGCTTATTTAGAGTAATGAATCCTGAACCATGAAACAATAATGCCATCAATCTCTCTTTCGATAGTGTTCGCTCTGTATAGCTGTCTATGTTTCCATTGTTCCTATATGGAGTAATGACTAATGGAGTCTGGTAGCCATCATTCTTATGGAACAGTCCATTCAACCAACAATCTCCCTCGTCACAAAAATCGTGTGGATTGTAAGCATATATGCTGTAATTGGAAACGAAGGTGTAGAAGAAATGCTTAACCATTTCTTTTTTGTATGAGAATTCTAAATTAGAATAACTGCTCTTATCCCAATTATGCAGCAATGTTTTAGCAGAGAATACTACACGTGAGTTCTTATCGTCTTTCTTGCAACTACTATATGTATACAATTTTACATTTTCCCCAGATCAAAGCGAATATACAAAAATCAGGAAGTTGCATAATTGTTTACTCTTTGATTTTCAAAAACGGGCTACTAAGCCCCACCCCCGAAAAGTAACTCATAATAAAATGGGAGAGGAAGCCGTTCATCGTATATCTATTATTTCTTGTTCTTTATCCGCCAGAAGAAATGCCAGGTTCTGAATATCGGCTCACTCAATGCCTCGGCAGGATAAAACCTCACCAAACGCAAATCTCGGCACAATCTCTGCAAGTTATGGCCGAAGGAACTGTGTCCGAACCTATATCGTTCATCATATTGTCCGAAGTTGCCGCCACTCAATATTTCCGCCAACAACAACCTTCCCCTCCTCTCGTCCATCGGAGCAATCATCTTCTCCTTCGGCAGTCCCAAAGCCTCATGCAGTACATACATCACAGCACCAGCAAATTTTCTAAGCCCCAAACGTTTTAATTCACCTTGTAAGACTACTTGATTTTTAGATTTCATCCCATCTGTGTGCCACAGGTTTACCACAAAGTAGTAATCCACAATTTGCCTCAGTCCAATTCCTTCTTGAAACAGATGATTGTAGATATGGACAAGTTGATAGATAATATTAAATCTCGCTGTTGGTATAGCGAATTCCACTTCTTCAATACGTACCTTATGCAAAAATTGTTCTTCGGTAGTCTTCCTAAAGTACTTCTGCAAACGATGATTATGCAGCGGATTCTGCAAGTAACAAGGGCGATAATGCACTTCTACTGGAATTCCATTGATGTCAGGAAAGGCTATATGATGATAACTCGCCTTTTCTTTTGGCGAAATGGAATGGACAAACTGAATTACTTCCGATGGCTTTCCCGATACCCAGATGTCAATGTCGCCAGCTGTGCGATGCCCCTGACAAGGATACATCAAGGCATTCCCTTGTCCTTTCAAGATGCAAGAGCGAAAGCCTTTCTTCTCAAACCATGCAGTTACTTTGCCAACAGCCTCGTCTAATTGATGATTGCGTTTTTCTATCTGCCTGCATATCCCCATCCAATTCATCAGTAAGTTAATATCCATCTCCATCGAATCACCTGCTGATTTAGTTGCATCGCTCATTTTCTGGATTCCATCAAAGATTACACCCATCAATGACTGCTTTTGGGCAATCTCATAGATACTCTTCCATTCTTCTTTCTGAATTAGAGGAATATCAGTAGAAGAGCCGATTGTCAAACGCAACAGTTGAAAAAACTTGTCGTATATATCAATCATCAGAATAATAAATATGCTTTACTTCTCGTATTTCTTGTAGATGCCCGTTACTTGCTGGGCTATCTTGTCCCAGTCATACTTGCCCATATCATAGTTGATGTGCTGTAAGGGCTGCTCTATTATTTTTCCGAGCTTCTGCGACAACTCGTCCACGTCACCGCAATGGAAGTAGTCGTCCTTGGGCAAGCCTACCTCTAAATTGGCAGGGATATCGCTTACCACAACCTTTACCCCATAGCTCATTGCCTCCAACAAAGCGATGGGAAGTCCCTCGTGTGATGAGGGCAAGCAGTAACACTTACAGTTTGTCAGGAGCGAATGGAGCTTCTTGCCTTTGATGAAGCCGGTCAGGACCACACCGTTCTTACGAGCCATCTCCTTCAATCCCATTGAATAGCTGTCCTCGAAGTCTGTGTCACCAGCCAATACCAACTTCATGTCCTCCAAAGAATCTTTATGCGCCTTCTTCCATTTTACGAACGCCTCTACAAGATGGTGCAGATTCTTCTCAGGAACAAAACGGCACATACCCAAGACATACTTACCCTTCTCTATTCCAAGTTCGTTGAAGAATTCGGGATATTCGCAAATCTCTGGTTCAGACACACCATTATATATAAGGTGTACATTCTTTGTCCTGCCATACTTCTTGGCAATAAGGTTCTTGATGACGTTTGAGATGACAATGACATCATCAGCAAACATACATCCCATCCTCTCGCCCATCTTCAATATGGTCTTTGCAGCAAAGCCCCACTTATCACGATCATAGTCGGGACCATGATGCGTGAAAACCACCTTCATCCCCAACAACTTGGCATACGGGACGAGCAACGCAGGACCGATAGCATGAATGTGCAGCACGTCAGCCCCAAGCTTCTTGGCCTTGTTGATGGCACGGAAAGTATGGATGATAGCCTCAAACGACTTCTTCTTAGGTGAAGGAATAGTGACAAGCTTCACGCCATTCCATTCCTTCAAGTCATCCTGCACATAATTGGAGCGACGTATTATCGTCACATCGAAGCCACGCTTTGCTACACGCGGGAAAAGCTCCTCGCAATGCGTCTCCACGCCACCCATGATGTTAGGAACACCACGAGTACCTGTTACTACTATTTTCATTTGAATTTATTTCTTTAGGAATTGGTTATAGAATACTATCAACCTTGGATAATAATTTTCAAGACTTAAGTTCTCATGCGCAAACTTCAAAGCGCCAGCACTTTGTTTAGTGTATTCATCTGCTGTTAGACCGTCTGCAAGAACCACCTTACTTCTCAAGTTATCGGCATTTCCACTCTCAAACTGGAACCCTGTCTCACTTTCAACAACAATCTCAGGAATACCGCCTATTCTGGCACCAATAACAGGAGTACCGACCGAATAAGCCTCAATAATAGTCATCGGATTGTTCTCATACCATTCTGACGGTACAATGACGTAATATGCATTTGCCACTAAGTCCTGCAGTTCCTTTCCACGTTTGTAGCCTAAGAAATCCACGTTCTTCATGCCGTTGCTCTCCACAAACGCCTTCAATTCATCTTCCTTAGGACCGGTGCCGACAATCTTCAGATGACATTCTGGCAAACCATTGAAAGCTTCAAGTAATGTCTTCACGCCCTTCTCGTATGACAAGCGTCCGAAAAACAGGAAGTATTTCTCTTTAGGCATTGCCTTGGGTGATTCTGCTATAGAAGTCGAGAAATTATAGAGCGTAATGTTCGGTATATTTTTCACAGCAGGCATATACTTCTCCTGTATATCCCTCGCAAAATTGCTTACATACAGGAAACCGTCAATATACTTTGCAGGATTGAAGAACTCATTTCGGAAATACTGCTCTGCTGCCATCACCGCACTCATCACCTTACTACCTTTACAACAGGTGTGGGTAAAGCATTTATAGAAGTACTTACCCTTACAATCCTCACAAATCCGACCACTACCATCTCTGAAAGTATAGGCAGGACACACGATTCGATAGTCATGCACGGTGAATAAGATAGGAATATGATATTTCCTCAGAACCGGAAAGATGGAAGGAGTAATCTGTCCCCACATCAAATGAATATGGGCGATATCAGGACGTTCGTCCTTTATCAACTGTTCCATCTTCTTTGCAGCTTCAAAGTGATAGAAATAGTTAACCATGTTCTTCACCTGCTTCAGCGGTCCCTTGCGCGTTTCCTTCGATTCAGGGAAATACTTGCTATATGGCGACGGATTGTTCTCCTCCCATTTCAGCGTGAAGTATACCACTTGGTGGCCATGCTCCTCCAACAGTTTGCCAGTATTAAAGCAAACAGTCTCAGCACCACCTTTATTATAATTATATACGTCGATTAAGAGTACTTTCATTGTCTTACAATGTATTATTTATTAAGCATATAGACACAATCATTGTCTCAGTAATACTTATTTGTTATTATAATGTTTTCAAAAAATATCAGTCAATAGACTCTCCTTCAAAGATGATGTTGTATTGTTTATAATCGTATTCTCTTAATTTACTTCCTTTACCATTGAAAGAGCATATAGGCTCAAGTACGCCTTGAGCTTTGCAGTAATCTAAATATTGCTTCCAAAAAATACATGTGATTTCCAATTCACTATCTTTTTTAGTATCTATTATACTTATAATACTCTTCAATTCAGCAATAGAAAACACCTCAATTATAGGATTATCGTCCTTGACAAAAAACTTTATTTTATTTTTACCTAAAAGTTGATGAGAGACAACATTATCAAGATATTTATGTGGATATAGTATGATCGATTTCTTAATCATATCCAATACTTTAGGCATGATTTTATACCCACTATGACCAGAATCACTGGGATCAGCACTATCCAAACAGCCCAATACCAGATAAAGGACATCAGAAGCCAATATTTCGTTTTTATCAAAAAGAAATAATCCTTTCCAAAGCCTTTTAAAACAAATTGTTTTTAATTCATAGCTTGTAAATACACAGTCCTCCTCTTCAAGACGAATCTCACTCAATTGATAGAACAAAAGATGATGCAGGAAAAAACTTGTAGCATTTATATCTGTTTCGCTTGTAAGGATCTTTCTTAAATATCTCTTATATCCATTTTTACCTTTAAAGCCATATTTCTTTCCGAACACCTTATTATAATCTAAAAAATATCTTGAAGATAGGTAAAACAAATCTTTTTCTTTTGTATAACGATAACACATTATACAAAGCTTAAGGTATGATTCCAGACGTTCCTTGGTTTTTTGATTTTCTTTAATTCTAACAAAAAAATCTTTTATATCAACCAATATTCCTCGATTCCTCCAACCGACAGACAGTCTTCTAATATCCTCATCTTTTATATTAGGCTTAAGCAATTCGCTTATGTCTGTATGAAGCAAATTGGTATTATCTAAATTATAAAAGTAAATACAAAAGCTCCGCTTCCAACAAATACGTTTTTGTCCATGTTCGTTTAAATAATTCAATAAAGTATTGGACTTAGTATAGAACAACTCACATAAAACATCATAACAGTATTTTTTTGAAAACTCACCTCCAGGTTTCTGTATATATATATTGTCATAATCTGTAGAGTCAAGACATCTTAGTGTTTTCAAATCTTCATATAGCTCCTTATTAGCATATTTTATAAGCGTTAACAATATGTATTCCTTGAAATACACCTCATCTTGAATAGGAATATAAGAAGCACAGAATGAATTGAGGAACCTTTTTACATCCCTTAGCGTTAGCAAATACCTTTCAAAATACTTTGCAATACGCACAAACTCATATTCTAAATCTTCTTTGTTGTAAACAGTGATTAATCCATTATTGCCTGTTAACTTTATAAGTTCATCAAGTAAATATTTTGAGCGGATTACTTGGTTGCCTTCAGGCAAATCAATCTCCATATTAAAGTATTTGTCAGAGAAACTCTGCTTATTTGGAATAGACAGTGAGTTTTCTAAATTGCCATTAATATACTTTTTGTCATAAGTGGTTATAAAAACAGTATCTTTAAAAGCAGCATTCTTAGTGATCAACTTTAGCACTTCCATTATTTCATCAACAGTCAATCTATCCAAGTCATCTATCAATACAACTATTTTCTTTCCTATTGCAGATATGCCCTCCTGTAGTTTTTCGCGACTATTGGTTGCGTCTTTAATATCAACCAATCCTATCAGCTTCATCCATAGCGTATCGTTTGCCAACACATTTATATCATCCATATATTCTTTAATGGTTGATTTCATCCCCGTGTGATATAACGATAGTTTGGATGCTAATATTGAAAGAAAATCTGACTGAATACAATCAACACTAGCAGAAGCCCTTGCATTAAAATCAATAACAATGATATTTTTATCAACTACAAGTTCCTTCCTTAACAGGTTTAAGAAAGATGACTTTCCGTTTCCCCATGGAGCACTAATACCTATGCTATAGCTTTTATCAAAAATTCTTTTCTTTATGCTGTAAGCCAAACGTTTAGAAAGAACGGAATATGTGAACAAATCCTCTTTGCTTCTGTCTATAGGATCATCTATATAAATAGGAATTTGACTAAGATTATCATTTTCAGTAGAAATAGTATCTTTTCTGTTATATTCTATTCTGTTTCTGAAGATTTTATATGATTTACCAGTTCCAACCCCCAAAAATAATGAAAAGATAAAAATGATGAAACTATCCAATTTCCATAAAATGAAAATCATCGAACATTTATCCGCATCATAGACAAATCTATAGTACACATAAATAAACAAGATGACAAAAATAGCTATTACATGACTCTTGTCTATAACCTTCTGTGAAACTTTAAATCCATAATAAATGCACCAAGCCGAAATACACGATATAGTGCACTTTAATGAAAGATTGTCTTGTAAAGACAAAAAATTCCACAAGCTTTTGAATACATGCTCGTAAAGAGTATCGCCTAAAAGAAAGACAAGACATCCTGACAGCATTATTTTATATATACTTGAAAAATGATGACTCAACCAAGTCCACACCTTGTCAAAACCTTTAGCAATTATTTTTTTAACATCATCTAATCTATGCATATTTAGTGACCCTCACTTATTTCTTTGCCTGCAACCAACCGCATCCCGTTAGTACTCTATTTAGGGCATAGCCCTTTGTATTAGGTACTTTAGCAAGTGCCTATATATTGTTCGACAGACGACTCACGATGGAGTCGTTCACAACACCTGACTATGCTTGCATCGCATATCCATAAAGTCACGGAGATAATAGAAGGTGTTAATACCGATAACATTCAGCACAGACCCTCCTATTTCTATATCAGTCGCTTCAGTTCTTGATAGCATTCCTCTAGGAAATATGCAGTCCATTGGTCATTCGCAACTCCACGAGAAAACGAACACCGGAAGGCTTCGTTACTGTAGAAGATGGTTCTTGGGAAGGGCTTTCCTGCTTCAGCTCTTCCTGAGACGAGGTTGGAAGCCCATCCACTTTTACTTCCACGATCTGGTTGCGTGTATCCTTGTACCATTTATAGAATATATTATAAGGTACTTTATTACGTGAACAGAACTGTTCAATGGAGACGCCCTTCGGCATTGCCTCCGTCTGGTACTGGAAATAAAATCTTTCCAAATCTTCACTGCTGTACATAATTCAATGTTTAAAATTCAACAGCGAAGTTACTTCTTTCTAATTTAAGCCCTAATTTGAGTGCTTACCATCAGCACAATGCCTACAGCAGCGTAAGCACGCAAGCCATCCTGAGAAGAATATTTATCTCTTACTTCCTCTAATATTGGGGGGGTACTTTTATTAATACTTTCCATTATTTTACTATTTTTATTGACCAACTATGATCTTTTGAGTTATACTTCAACATACTTCGATAGTGGGGTAACAAAAGCAAAGCAGAATCGATTTCAGGAGATACCAAATGATAACTATTTTTATTTTCTACTACTCGAATATGATAAACTGACTTTATAAAATTTATCCTATCCTTTAATCTTTCATTTTCTATAAGTATATCATTATATTCCTCCTTAGTAACATGAGAAATTTCAGAAAACTGATTTTTAATTCTCTCCATCTCATATTCCTTTGAAATAGAATCTTTTTGCTTTTCAAGCTGATGGTATGTAACAACCCTTCCATCACCATGCACACCATAAGTCACTGTCATATTCGAATCTGGCTCCATAATGGCATTAAAAAGTGAATCCTTCCAATTACTACTTGCTAATTCTCTTTCCATTTGATCATTTCTATCTAACAACAAGAAATTACCAAAAGCGGAAAAACCTAAAACGCATATACAAAGCAATAAGAAATTACCGAAATTTTTATCTATTTTCTTATTCTCATTATTTCTTTGTTTAATTGCCTTTATGAGTTCTTGATTTAAAGAATCACTTGTAGCATTTATAGATGTTTCCAATTCGTCAATAAGCGAAGACAAGGATCTATTATCTTTTTTACTTTTCTCTTCCATTCTGTATCTTTTGGATAGAATATCGTTCAACTTTCACCAACAAAAGACTATTTTCTTTTTGTAGTTCATTATTAGCATTACGTAAAGAGTCTATATAACGTGCAGTTTTTAACCACTCTTTCTTTTCCCCCTCTAGTTGCTCAAGTTTCATTTGTGTTTCTTTGTAATAACACCCAAACTTAAAACCAGTACAAACAAAAATTCCAATTATAGCAATCTTTGCCCAAATACTATCTAACGAAGACAGGATATTAAAGAATTTGTTTTCAAGAGCTTTCCCCATTCTTTCTACTATTATATTCCTCCAATGACTTAAAGATAGAATCTGCTAGCCTTGTGCCTGTCGATATGAATTTGGCTAGTACCCTCAATTGCTCCTTACAGGCTACACTCTCTGTAGGATGAGGATAATTGATACTATGAGCTATCTCACCCCAAATCTCCTCAAACAAGGTTCGGACCTGAATCTCACAACATACATGATTCCGCTCATTGTTTGGTTTTACAACATAATGAATACTTGTATAATAAGTATCACGGACATTACATTGCAAGCCCAAACTCTCAAAGAATTTCTTTGATTCAGGATCCCAAGTATTAGCAACAGGAGGTTCTACCAATTTCCATTCCCCCTCATCTACAAACTTCATAATAGCAGTATGAATTTTGACAAACTGATTTTGATATAGATGAAGAACTCGAATACCTGCAAAATCTGTGATTTTCTCAAACAAATTCTGTTCATTGATATCATCCCCCCTTTCCATCTTACGCTGAAGTTTACCCCTCAAATGTTCTGAATCTTTCAATCTCCATTTCAGAGAATGAATAACAGGTAGAGGTGGTTGATTCAACGATGGCTCATGCAGGAAGAAAGAGTGTACATTATCAAGAAACCTCCCATACTTAAACTTATGTTGCTCATATAACTCTAGCAAAGTATCTATATCTCCCATATTCTATTCATCTAAAGTTGCAATTCTTTCCAAAACAGCCTCTGCAAAAGCCTTATATTTATTTTTTGAAGGATAATATACACTTTTTGCATTTGGTGCAATTGTACCACGATCTTCCTTTGACAGAAACGGACAATCAGGAACTTCCCAAATTGGCTTTTTATATTTTTGGCTCATATTAGGAGAGGTATTATGAGTATGCATAACAGCTGTACCACCGATAGGATTATGAACCATATTATGAGAAAGATGCTGACGAACTTCCGGTACTATATATTGTTCTATGATGCCAGGTATCTGTTGTGCATAATTGTAGTGAGCTTGCGCCAAATCCCATGGATTGGATTGTTTTGAATACTTCTTTGCATTATATATCGTATATCCCAAGAAACGAACGAAATTGCGTGGAAATCTCTTTCGTTTTTCTTTCGAAATCAACTCAAAAATAGTATCAAATTCTTTTTTCCATTGCTTCAAAGAATTACCAATATTTCGAATTCCATACAGAGAAAACATATCAGGAAGACAAGGCACTATAAATCCATCCACAGTAGAAATAATAACCTTATTTAATGCACCAAGGCTTGGAGAGGTATCAATCAACACAAAATCATAGCCATCTCTCTGAGCATACGCCTCTGCTATGGCACGAATTCTTGTTATAGTTCTGATAGACAGTGGAACTCCCTGATAAGCTTGACTCCATCGTTCGGATATAACATTCTCGTACCGGTTTATAGTCAATCTGCCAGGGATAAGACCTAAATTACCATTAAGCTCTATCGCTGGTGGTAACTCATCATCTTTCAAATCATCTAAACCATCCTCTGTAGGCTTAAGAAGATAATGAATACTTCGTGGCTTACTATTAATCTCCTTCAGTTCTTGCTCAGACTTTTCACGCAAGGCCTTTTCATAATCATCTATAAATGAATCCTCTTCTTTCCAGATATTTTCAAGAATATTTTCATTGATACCACATATGGTAAGATTACATTGAGGATCCAAATCAATTATGAGAACTTTCTTTCCCATCTCAGACAAGATCCAAGAAAGATGAAAAGCGAGCGTAGTTTTTCCTACGCCACCTTTATTATTGAATAATGAAACAATCTTCATAATTTACTTCTCCTTAGCTGTTACTTGACAAATCAATTTTCCATTCTGTCTACTAGCGTTGTTATACCATTGTAATGGTCTAGCATTACTTATAGTATCAGAACCGCCATATGAATCTGGTTTAATATGGTCTATCTCCCAACCATTATTATAACGGTCAGATCTATCCCCATACTTATCCCATTTGATAAACGCCCCACATTGGTCCTTACGCCATACAGCAGGATCAAAACCTGGAACAACTTGTCCTTTGTTCCAAATCTGTCTTCTTTCTTCTATTGTCCAATTTGCCATAATTCATTAAATTGATATACAAAATTACTTCAATAGATATTTCATCATTTGTATAGACTCTGCCCTCTCATTTTTCAATATTTGATGAACCTTTCCATAATCGATTGGCTCATCTATCAATGTATAGTCATCGAAGTCACGAAGGATACGGTTAGACAATCCCGTTAATTCCAAAATACTCAGGTTTCTTGTGCCAGTAGCGTTATTTGGCAAAATTTCAATGAATTGTTTACCAAAGTTGATGGCGAAACAAGTGCCATGAAAAGAGTCAGTAACGATACACGAGGCATTATCTATCAGAGCGAGGAACTCTCCCAAATCAGGACAGCAAATGAATTTTCCGCCTCTAACTTTTTGATGCAACATCGGGTTCACTCTCAACAACTCTAAGCCTGCATGCTTAGCTAAACGCTTTGCATAGTCAGACAGCTTAGGATCGTTATGGATCTGATACACCAATATGTATTTCTTTCCTTCATATTTCTGCGAATCAGTCTCATTAACCAGCAAACGCTTCCATTCCTCACTATCAAGCAAAAGAGTTGGGTCAAGCACCTGCCCCACACAATTGATCAATCCCCAGTCATGGAGCATCGTCACTGCAGAGTTCTCTCTTACGGCTATCTTGTCATATTCCGCAAGCATCGACTTATATTCGATGACGGTCCTTTCGTCAAACTTAGTTTTTCCAAAGCTTGCGGCGTATGCCAACTTAGGCGTATTAGAATCGACAAACTGCAAGAAATAGGCACTGTCATAACGCCCATCAATGGTCGGTCCCCATACTTGGTCGCTTCCTGTCATAAAAACGTCTGCCTCCAATTTCTTTAAGTCTTGGTGGGAAGAACAACGAGTAGTCAACTTTAAATATTTTCTCCTCATCTTATCGAACTTCACCTGCGCATACATCTCAAGCGGATAGCGTACGGCTACATAGAGCATTTTCTTCATTGGGTTGGCATAAGCTTTCTTTCTACTCGCTTGTGTCAAAACACACTTCAGACCACGCTCATCCGGTCGTTGATAATCAATAATCTCAACCTCATGCCCTAATCGTTCAATGGTACGAATTGTAGCAATGGACTGTAACAACGAACCATAATTAGATGGCGCATGACGGGTTATAACTTTTATCTTCATGGTGTTTACTTTTGTTTTAAATGAATATTGCGCAAATCGGGAAATTTAAAAATCACACGATAGAAGAAAATAGGGAGTGCGGGCAGTGTTTCAACAAGAGACATCAAAAACTTTCTTTGAAACATTTCAGCCTTTCCCGCTTTCTGAATATCTTTGCTACAGTTCTCCCCTCTAAAATAGGGAACAAGACTTCGCTTTCTCCATACATCCAATTCGCCCAATGCCGGCTTGATCTCCTGATATGATTTTGGCTCAGCAACCAAGTTCTTACAGTTCTTTATAAGCTCAAGCCCGTTTTCCGAATGAACCGTCACTAAGGTTTCTCCTAAATCATTTGTTGAACGAATACACCAAGGATCCATCAAAGAGATATCAGCGCCACTCTCCATACCAAAGGGGTCGCCACAAACATTACAACCAGGAACAGTCCACAATCTACGCCCAAAGGGAAGCTGAGCTGCCCTATTCCAGGGCAGCTCAGCTTCCCTCACGCGAACGATTCCGGGCCACCCCTCCCCACGATAGCGGGTCGAAAAATTTAGATTTTTGGGCACTGTTGTACCCATCACCTTAGCTAAGAAACGGGTCGACTCCAATGTTTTCTGCTGCTTGCAAAAAATGCACACTTTGATAAGTTCCTTATATTTTCCTTTCAAAGCAACTTCTAAAGCACGCAATTGGCAAGATGTGCCAACAATCATCAATCTGTCACACTTCTGAACCTTATCTATATTAGAACCTATCATAACAGAGTGGTAAACCGAATTGGCTAACTCATCATATGACGGTATATTATCCTTTGTAAAAAACGCACCCTCTCCACTCGGATAAGTAGCCAGTTTTCTCAACGTATAAACACCGTCAACCAACCCTTGCTTCAAACTGTCAATAATTAAAGTCTTACACGCACCTCCTGATGATGAAGCACGACGAATTGTATTATCCTTGTTATATCCAAAGAAGTATAACTTATGGGGCATTTCCTCCAAATAATCTTCATTATTCAAGTTTTTGTTGGACGGACAGCACTTCACACATCTCTGACACTTGACACACTTCTCATCATCTACAGAAACGGTATGAGTACCATTCTCTAAAAATTTTATGGAAATAGCCTGTTTTGGACAAACCATTTCACAAACGCCACATTGTTGGCATTGTGAATAATCGTATTTTATCTTATTACTTTCAAAAGTCAACATAATTTATATAATCTTTTTTAGATATCTCGCTGGAATACCTACCCATATTTCTTTCGGGAAATATTCTTACTAAACTCGGGAGTAGCAGCAAAAAAATCAAGCCAAAGTTTTATACAATTCCAAATACTTTTGTGCAGTATTCTTTACATTATATAAAGACAAGACTCGCTCATAGGCTAAAGCTATCATATTTGTATCATTCTCACGCTTTAAGAACTTTTCTATCTTTAAAGCACAATCTTCGCTATCTTGGTTTTTAAAACTATAGCCATACTTACCATAATCTATAATTTCCAATGGACCTTGGTTCTCCGAAACCAATACAGGAATTTTCGCAGCCATACCTTCAGTCACCGTCAATCCAAAACCTTCATAAATAGATGGTTGTACATATAGATCATATTTACATAGATGTTCAAATACATAGGATTGATCTTTAGCCCCTAAAAAATTCACATAACTTTCAACCTTCAGTTTCCTTGCTAATTGTTTCAAGTAATCTATGGATTCTCCATCGCCAATGAAGTCAAGACATATATCTTCATATCCTTTCTCTACTAAATAGGCCACAGCCTTAATCAGAATATGCTGTCCCTTCTTCTCATGCATAAGACGACTTACCTGAACTATTCTAAATTTACTATGTCGTTCTCCTGATGAAGCTTTAATCAATCCTGGCTCAATGCCATTTAAGACAACTACAGAATCTAGACCTGTCCACTTTAAAATGTCCTCTTTAACAATATTTGAAATAGCAAAGATCTCTTTAGAAAGATACAAATATTTAGAATTTAGTTTATTGCAAACATCATGCTGAGTAACACATAATCTTTTTTTCAAGCGATCAAGCAATATATATCGGGCTATCGATGAATAATGCAAATGAATGACATCAGGATGAATGCCCAATAATAAGTGATTCAAAAATACTATAAAGAAAGGATTCTTGCTTCCAACCTTCCTTTTCAAACAATGAAAATGGATTTCTGAAGCTAAGGTACTCTTTAATTCATCATTGACAATATCATTTATAACTATAATATGAATTTCATGTCCAAGTTTTACTTGTTCATTGGCTATATTATGAAGCATCGTCTCTATTCCACCAAGACCGAAGCCATAAGTAATATGTACAATTCTCATTATTTTACCCTATAAGCAGATGTCAATTTATCAGACATCCTTGATTAAAAACAAGTTCCTATCATATACTATCAAAAATCCCATCATAGTAGTTATTCCTAACAATAAAAACATTCCTCCCGCCGAGAATGATTGTGCAAAAGCTGCTACATATGTCAAAAAACCTAACATCATGATAGGATTGCCGCGCCTCTTATAATAGGAAAAAATCATCCAAATAACAACAGAAACATGTAAGATAAAACCAACAAATCCATACCTTATAAGTAAAGGTCCCCAAACTGTATCAATTGAGTCTAATTGGCAAATTCGAGCTTCACCATTACTATTAAGATTAGCCGTTCCAATCCTAAAATTAAAGTGCTCCTGAGCAGTATCTTCATGCATCGGTCCTACACCAAAAGGAAGTTTTTCGGGATTCGATAACAAATAATCTACACGCTCTGCAATCAAAGCAATACGAAACATAAAAGTACTTTGCAAAGCTAAACCTTGGTAATCACCTTGACTGAGATAAGTGAAAACAGGAACTTCAACATTATTTGTACCACCTTCTTCAGCAGAGCGAGAAGATAACAAGGTATTAACAAAAGGAAAAGCCACCATCGCTGCAATCAAGATTGGTATTTTATATTTGGTTCTTTTTGCAAATAAAACGAACAATCCTATCTCCATAAATAGAGCTAAGATCGGGGTTCTATTCTGCGATATCATTAATACTCCGAACACCAGAATAATGACCAACCATCTTCCTCTCATTTTCCTAAAGTAAAACAACGCTGTTAAAAGGATAAAATCTATAAAAGGTGGTGTACTTTGCATACGATAATTTCCTTCAAGCATATTCGTTTCCGAAATGAATGTATTAACCAATTGAAAATGGGTAAAATATTGGACAACAAAAAATACACACGCCAATATAACACCTTTAAATATTAGACGAATACCTTTTTGCAACTCTTCTACCGGACTTTTTCTAAAAACAAAATAAGTCAATGCATATAGATAATCACGGGATACCGCCAATATATTTCCTATAGTATCTATATCAGTAAGATAAGCATACAAAAACTCAAATATAAAGAAGATTAAAAACAATGCTGATATTTTAGCACCTCTCAGTTTTTTTATTGAAAAAAAAGATGTATTTTTTTGAAATCCAACAAAACAACAACCAAGAAGGAGAAGAATACCAAAATCTTTAAATTTAAGTGGTGTATCTCCAAAATTAATGATAAAAGCATTAGATGCAAAAAATATCAAAATAAACAAAGGCCATGCATATTTTCCTTTATTATATTGAATTAATGCTGCAAGTAACAAGCATATACTTATTATTGTTGCTATCATCGCTTCTTTAGATTCTTTAAAATATCAAAAATACATGTAGGAACAAATGAATACAGAAATAGCTTAAGAGTACTTTTGCTTCCACAGAATCGTTTTGTTTCAGCAATGGCTTCATCGCTTACTCCACACTCCTTTAATTTAGGAATCAACAAACGATTATACTTTTCACTATCTCCATAAACCAAATACATAACATTCAGCAAATCATGCAGGTTCTGAAACGCCGCAAGAAATTCTTTTTTTAGAGTCTCTTTTTCAAAGAATTTATTAGCAATCAAGGTGTATCCCTTATAATCAACCATAACTCTATCAACTCCAAATCCATATGCAGGCTGATACTGCAACGTTTCCTTCAAGAAAGACTGATTGCTGTAATAGAGTTTCTTGCCTTTAGCCAGCCATCCCCACCAATAACACAAGAAAGCATAGTGAGTGCCCATGAAATCCTCATCAAAAGGGATTTCATTGATAATCGAAGTCTTATAGACCACATCTGAGATAAAACTCAGCATACCGCCCATATCCTTCAACAAGAAGAAATAAGCTCGTGCCTGTGTCAAGTCAGAAAAATCGACTGTCAATTCGTCAATATCTGAACGTAGGAAGGGCTTTTCACCCTTGTAGTTGCCATTCTTATCATACAATGACGTACTGGAGAGCATGATCTGAATATCATTCTTATCCCCATACTCAGCCAATTCAAAGATTCTTGCCAGACCACCTTCCTTTAAAAAGTCGTCATCACCCCACAATAAAGAATATTCACCTTTTGCCAAATGCATGGCAGTAATGAAGTTGCCATCAGGACCTAAGTTTTTCTCATTGCAGTGATAGGAGATGTGCAATTGGGGATTAGCAGCTATACATGCCTCCGACACTTGTCTTGTCTCATCAGTAGAGGCATTATCGCTGATGTTTATTTCCACTTCATCTTCCTTATGAAGTTCCCTGATTTGGGCTGTCAATATATCCAAATTCTGCTTCAGAAACTTGGCTCTATTATATGTAGGGATATTGAATGATATTCTCATAATCGTTAAAAACTAAATGGTATCGTGTCTGCCGGATCATACAACTTGTCTGTATAAGCCAACAATATAAAATTATTATCGCTGTTGTTCACTACTATGTGTGCCACTCCATTGGGAATGAAAACAGTCTGAGCCTTTTCAAAAGGCATCTCAATTTCTCTGCGCTCATGCGTTTCCATATCCTCCAATTTCAAGATGGCACTACCCTCAATGATTGTAAACCACTCCACTGCCTCGGGATGATAATGACCACCCTTAGCCTGTCCTGGCTTTCCCATAGTCAGATATACCTCACCCGTATGAGAAGGTATATCCTCCTCCGTTCCTGTAATTGCTTTCAAAAACCATCCTCTGTCGTCTGCAATGAGACGACGGGGAATGATTCTTACTTTGTCTATCTGTGACATACTTTAATTTTTAATATGTATCGATTACGTCTGTTATCTTGATTCTTGCCTCAAAACCTATAGCATCATGCAGTTTCTTACCGTCCAATGCCAAGTATTTCATACCCACATCTGCACGCTGTACGCTTCCGAAACATCCCTCTGACACTTCCTTTCCCATGGCATGATGGATTTCCGTAACTATCTCCTTTACAGTAACAGTTTCCTTTCCTTGTATATTATAAAGTCCCGTTGGAAGATTCTTATCAAAAGCCTGCGCTAACATACGTGGCACCTCACTCACATGCACATATTGGCGAGTCTGGTCACCTGCTGTAAAATGGAGTTCCTCTCCATTGCGTATAGCGTTGATAACGTAGGGAATCAATCGCTTTGGATTTTCACCTGCACCGTAAATGGTCGGGATATAGAAGTGCCAATGAGTAAAATCATGCTTATATGAAGAAACGAAACTACTCAACATTCGCTTGCTGACAGTATAGTCATTAGGAGCAGTACAAGTGGATGTAAGTACATCCTCTTCTGTAAAGAAACGTTCTTCATGGGTTTCGCCCATTTCAAAGACACTGCCAAAAGTAACGAAACGTCCATTATATCCAAGTTCCTTCAACTTGTTGCAGATGGTTACTGGAGCTGTAACATTGAGATTATAAATCAGATTGAAGCCTTCCTTAAGGTTTGCCTGAATACCTGCACCAATCGCATAAACAATGATGTCAGAAGCCAACAAGCCGGAGCAATCGAGTTCCGCATCCATCAAGTTTACCTTATAGAAATTGTCAAACTTATGGGCTTTAGGTTCATCCAGTCCATACATATCCAGATTCCATCCTGCTTCATTGGCATATTTGGCAATTGCAGTAGAAAGGAATCCGTTTGTTCCTAATATTGAAATTTTCATTATCCTATGAATTTATTTATTTCCTCCACACAGAGGTCATATACATTTTCTGTCTTATATCTCTTATACCAATCTGAGGTAAGCATAGCACACTGCTTTGCATTCAATCTTGGTTTCCATCCTAGACGGGTCTTTGCCTTATTGATATTGAGCATCAAGAGGTTTGCCTCATGAAGAGCATTAGAATCAGAGACATCCTTCAACTCGCCGAAACCAAAATTCTCCACTATGGCAGAAGCCACTTCCCATACAGTCAATACACTATCAGCTTCCGGTCCGAAATTCCATCCTTCACAATAGCCAGTCGGATCATTCCACATTTTCTTAGCCAAAAGCATATATCCAGACAAAGGCTCCAACACATGCTCCCATGGACGAACAGCCTTAGGAGAACGGATATCAATCACCTTGGTAGTTTCCAAGGCACGGATACAGTCTGGTATAATACGGTCCTTAGCCCAATCACCGCCACCGATTACGTTACCAGCTCTTACAGAAGCAAGACTTACAGTATGCTTCTTACCATAGTCAGCAGGATTAAAGAAAGAACGTCTCCATGACTGTATAGCCACCTCACAAGCACCCTTAGAAGAACTGTATGGGTCATAGCCGCCGAATGGGTCGGTCTCCACATATCCCTCCATTTGCTCATTGTTGTCATAACACTTATCGGTAGTTATCATCACTCCAACCTTAACGCTCTTTGTGGCACGGATAGCTTCCATTATATGAATGGTGCCCATAACGTTCACCTCGTAAGTCTCAACCGGAATCTCGTAAGAGAGACGAACCAAAGGCTGCGCAGCCAAGTGGAATACTATCTCAGGCTGATACTCAGCGAAAATCTCCTTCATCTTCTCTCCGTCACGGATGTCAGCACGGATGTCAGCCTTTATCTTAGAACCAATGCCTGAAAGCACAAAGTTATCTCTCTCAGAATAAGGATCAAGGCCTACGCCGACTACCTCAGCCCCTAACTCATGAAGCCAAATACACAACCAAGAACCCTTAAAACCAGTGTGTCCAGTAACAAGGACCTTCTTACCTTTGAAAAATCCATCAAATACGTCTATCATGTTATCCTTCATTTTTTATATATTACCTGTTAACTTGCGAGCCTCGATAGACGGAACAGAATGTTCCCAACGCTTCCAAGGAGCCCTACCCTCTGCAAGAAGCTTTTCGAGCATATTCTTCTCACGGATATTGTCCATACACTGCCAAAAGCCCTCGTGCACGTATGACATCAATTCACCACGATTTGCTAGTTCTACAAGGGCTGTCTTCTCGAATACGCAAGAATCACCATCAAGCAAATCAAATACCTCAGGCTGAAGCACCATGTATCCGGCATTGATAGGTGCACCATCGCTTGCATTCTTCTCACGGAACGACTTCACTGCAAAATCTCCACTGATGTCAAGCACACCCTTGTCCTGCGCCATCTTCACGGCTGTAAGTGTCGCCAATTTACCATGACTCTTATGGAAATCAACCAACTTATCAATTTCCACATCACAAACGCCATCACCGTATGTCATCAAGAAAGGTTCGTTACCCACATACTTCTGTATACGTTTAATACGGCCACCAGTCATTGTATTGTAACCTGTATCAACAACTGTCACCTTCCATGGTTCCATATTGGTCTGATGAACAGTCATCTCATTCTTGCCATTGCGATAATCGAATGTGATGTCTGAGTTATGCAAGAAATAATTGGCAAACCAATCCTTGATATATTCCTGCTTATAACCAGCACATATTATAAACTCGGTATAACCATAATAGGCATACTCTTTCATGATATGCCAGATGATAGGCATACCACCAATCTCAATCATCGGCTTTGGCTTGAACTGAGATTCCTCAGAAATGCGTGAACCAAAGCCTCCTGCTAAAAGAACTACTTTCATATTATTTCTAATTATGTTTTACAACTTCATTAATTATCTTTTCCATTTTCTTTCCCCATACAGTCCAATTAAGACGTTCATTATAAACATCTATACAAGTTCTGGACATCTTTTCTAATTCACCACTTTCCAGACATTTTTTTATGATTTTTCCAAAATCTTCACCGGAAGCCCCCAAAGGAAGTCCATATCCATTTCTGCCATTCAATACATAATTTGTTGTTCCGCCTGTATGATGTGTAAAAGACGGAAGTCCATATGCACTTGTCTCACCAAAAACGACTCCTGCACACTCAGCAATTGTTGGCAATAATAAGCAATGACACAACTTAATCATATCCACAAGTTTTTGATACTGCACAGGATTATTTTTGTCTAAGAATCCAACATAATCTACATATGACAAAGATTTTATATCTTCACTCAAATCACGAATGCCAACAATATGCAAAGTAGATGGAATGCCATTGTCATTCAGATATTTACAAGCACTCACAGCAATATCGCCTCCTTTTCTCTTCCAATCTACGCCCAAAAATAACAAATGAAGATGGCCATCATAAGAATAATCTTTCTTTATTATATCCTTATCATCCAAATTAGCACCAAGCTCTATAACATGAACTTTATTAACGTCCTGATTATAAAAATTCACAGCAAAGCCCTTAGCCCAATCCGACCCATAAACTAAAGCAGAACATTTATCAAGGGTTTGCTTTTCCATAAAATTTGCTTGATCTCTATTACATTTCAGCATATTAAAAATATAATAATCAAAGAGAGCTTCTGGACTTGCATCAGACATGTAGATTATAGGCTTCTTTATACCTTTAAGATTGTATAAATAGGGACCACAACATGGGGCATAAATCAAATCAAATTTATTCAAATCCTCAACAAAGATGCTTTTCGCATATTGCTTAGCCACACATTTAAAGAATAATGGCAAAACTGGCTTATGAATTAATTTGCTCAAACATCTAAGCAAAAACTCTTCAATTTCCCCCATTTTATTGTTGTATACCGGAATCCATTCTACCGAATGTTTTTGATTCTTTAAACTTTCATACATCTTGTAGAATGTACCACTCCAAGTATACCTGTTATGAGGGTCACCAACAGATATATACGCTATTTTCATATCTAAATTTTCTTAATACTATTTATAGTGATGTCAAAGTCACCAAAATTGACATATAGATTTTCAATTAATATTACATTATTATTTTAATTGCTCAACATTTAAATTAACAGAATCTGTCCTTGCTAACCACGTTATTATGAATTAAAACTAATTCTATTTCCTCACCCCAACCAGCACATCAAGTACCTTAGGGCAAAGGCGTTGTGCAATAAAAAAAACACTTACACAAATAGCAACACATGCCAAAGGTGCTGTTAGATAACTTATGGTCATCATATACCAAGTATTGCCCATCGGCATTACTTTAGTGATAATAGATATTACATGACCTAAAACAAATGGATGTAGGGCATAAATAAAGAAAGAAGTCTTAGATAGTTTTTTGTTCCACAAATACAATCTCTTGTGCCTACACAATACCGATGCTAAGATGATGAGAGCAAAACTCTGTACAATGACAAGCCAAGGATGTATCATTACAGACACCATGTCTCCCATAAAAGAAGCTGTATAGGTTTGCCAAACTATCAACACAAGCGCCAAAGGGAAAATAACGTTTCTCCATTTCCATAAAACATCAGTAAAATCTTGCTTATTTATGGAAAAATAAGCTCCGACACTAAAGAACAAACCTGCAGAAGCAAACGTGTCACTTATCCATGCCACCCTTATATCGAAAGTATATATTGCAACCAACAAGCCGACCAAAAAAAATCCCAACTTCTTTATGAACCAGTAGACAATAGGAGAAAAAAGCACCAATACCATCAAGTCTCTCATATACCAAAATGGCAAAAGCACGGGACCACTAATGTGAGTCACGATACCAAGCCATGTAGTTCGCTCTTCCCAGACACAACCATTCCAAAACATGTGAAGATATCCATTTTCCCTGAAGTATTCAAGGATTTCATGCCATGATTCTCCATGAAATAGGATATCTCTCAACTTGAACATTAACGTCCAAAGTATCATCAAAAATATCCATGAGAAGTAAGGAACAACTAAACTATGCCATCTCTTGCGAAGCTTAGCGATATAGATAGACTTAGAATACTCCTTCACTTTAAAGAATAAGAGATATCCAGACATGAAAAAGAATATGGGAACCGCACTTCTCGCTATTACTTCAGAAATAAACAATCTTATATAATCATAGATTGCAATTCCAGTAAAACAGCTTGCATGAAGTTGTGTGACATCTATGTGTTTTCCGAATCCATGCACAAACACGACCAATACGGCTAAGGGAAATCTTAAAAAGTTTACACTCTCAGAATCCCCCCCTCGAATTATTTTATTTTGACACATTATTACACTTTTCTTTAAATAAGTTATCATGATATATTTTTCATTATATAACGTATACCTTTATTTACATAATTCTCAATAAAGGGTTCTAACTTATCATAGTGTACATCAATATCTTGAAGTCCATCAACATCTTTTAACATCCTTGTTCTATCTAATCCTAAGGCATTGTGCAGTGTCATTATACGAGAGTCACAAATATTACTTTCGTAATGGACAAAAGACTTTCTGAAAATAATAGAGAACATATTTCCATGGAATGTATTGGTCACTACAAAACTAGCATGATGAAATAACCATAGAAATTGTTGAGGTGAAACATCCATAAGATTAAAATCCACATTTTCAGAAGATTTACCTCTTAAACCACGAGTATTACAAATATTCACAACAGGCAGTTTCAACTTCTTACCAACTTTTTGTGCAAAAGCTAAAGTTTCATCTGCTTTAAGCAATGTGTATACTAATAAATAATGTTTTGGCATACCACAATATTTGTTTTCGAGTTTTTCCCATTCTTTAGCTTTTAATAAAAATGTCGGATCAGGATTCACCTCTGAGTCTAAATTGAATTCATCTTTTATATAGTCTTTAAGGAATTGCTCTCTTACACCTATAGATTTCAAATTCTTGAGATATCTAAGATAAATATCATGCTCTGTAGGAGAAAATTTGCTATTACCTGCACTAGCAGCATATGAGAATTTACATTTTGTTTTACCAAAATCAAGGAAATAAATTGGATCATTCTCTCCAGATGATGCGAGATTCCATATTTGGTCTGAGCCACATACCAAAACATCATATTTATAAGGGGAAATTTCGTTGCGATTAGTAACTCTTTGAGACAAAGGCAACTTTGTTTCTATAAAATTCCGAAATACCTTTTCCCGATTTTTACCAATACCGAATATACCTCGTAGAATAAAATCCTTTAGATTCCATTTCCAGTTCTTATAAGGTGTCCATAGCCTCCATTCATAAATATCTGTGGTATGTGGATGACGGAAATCTATAATTTCGGCATCCAAGCCAAGATTCTTCATTGTCATTACCATAGCATAAGACTGAAGCACACTGCCATAGTTATAAGCAGAATGGAAGGTAACAATGCCACACTTCCGTTTGTTGTTAGATAGTTCTATTTTCATAGTGAAATTTTATTTTCCTTTGATAATTATGCGTAGATTTCTTTTGATTATCTTATCAAACATACAGAGTCTATAAGATTTATCAATTCCAAACAAGGGCAATATTTTTCTGAAAACCTTTATTCTAAAGTTCTTTTTCTTTGGATTACGCAATTGTTCGTTGCCATTAACCGCTTCATCCACACTTCTTTCAAAAAGATTGAATTCAGAACGAATTCCATCAATTAAAACCATACCTTTTTCAGTAGTAGGAAGAAGAACAGAACAACCATGAGGATGTTCAAGTGGAAAATCTTCATCTAATCCCCAAAAATCGCCTATCGTAACATCAGAAACTCTATTAGGTTGAGCATACCTACAAGTGTTACAACTGTCACGGTAGCTAAATCCATCAAAGAAAGCGTTGTAATAAATATCTTGATATCTTTGTTCAAACAAAGAACTTCGATAAATCTCCTTTCCGCCTAATAATAATAATAATAATAATAAATAGGCACCTTTTCTGAAGAAAATTTCATCAGGAACCACACCTTTAGTCTTTTTTAAGATATGCCTGCGCAAAAAAGCCAAAGACGGTGTACCATGACATATCAAATCTACAGTATAGAGGTTACCTGCAATTCGTTCTCCAATAAATGATTTTACACCAGCAACTTGACATGGAGTACCTATGAATAAAACTTTTCTATCTTGGCGCAAATCCTCACGAACCTTGCTATAGACATCGCCAATAGTACTCTGTACATATTTGGAGCCCTTTAGAAGCCTTATATCATATTCTGTATCAATCCTTATATGTCTCACCTCAATTCCAGGCATCATTGCGCATCCATAAACAACACCTCCTTGACGAATGACATAACGAGCAAAGGCGGAAGCTGCACCACCAGAGGTACTGCTTTCATATTCTGATTCGCTCTTATCCCAACCAGCATAAGCAGTAAGGGGCTTTTGCAAATTCAATGGAGAATTGGCCGGACACACCTTCTTACAAGCTCCACAATCCACACACTTAGTATGGTCAATTATAGGATGAAGATGCCCCATTATGGAATCTTCATGCATTTCTATACATTTCTTAGGACAGCGATTCATGCAAGCAGCACACCCAGTACACTGTTCAGCTTTACATATAATATCCATTATTTCTTATTTATCTTATTTTTGATTGTATTTATTATTGTATTTCGTTCGTTCGTTCTCATAGCAATGTACCAAGCAGAAAGACTTGACATAATAAGTGCAACAAAGCAAAGTATAATGAAATTTGTCAAATTATCTGAGGCAAGTACTTTCAGCTTCAAGTAAATAGGAAGAGGCAAAGATATGATTGTCATACCCAGCACTGGCAGCAAAACAACTCTTACAAGTCGTCGTAAGGAATATCCAATTTGTTTTCTACAGAAGAGAAAGCGAACAAATCCTGAAATCAAAGAAAAAACTATTGTAGTATAAAAAACAGAAGGAGCATCATAACCCATTTTCAGAAGCACATACCCTACTGGTACGATACACAATATAATAAGACTTACAACAATTTGATAATTTCTAATTACTCCAGTAGCAGAAAGAGATGTCATCAAAGGCGTTCCAAATAGTGTACCGACCATCAAGTCTACCATTATTAAGATAATGAATAATGCAGCATAATCAGGGACTTCTACAAGCCATAACTGCAACACATAATCTATATTAAGCGATAATGGGAATGCCAACAAAAATAGAATCATATAGGAAAACTTAATTCCAAGATAAGATAACTTTTCCATCTCTATGACATTACCATTAGCATAATTCTTGGTTATTTGTGGATTGAGCGCAACCTGAAAGTTGGAGATAAAATTCATTACAGCTCCCGAAACCTGCGTTGCTACACCTCGTGCAGCATTTATTACCGGACCAAAGAACATGTTAAGAATAATATTAACACCCTGATCTCTCAAAAGCCAAGCAATACTTCCAAATAAATTCCATCCTGCGAAGCCAGACATTTGACAATACAACTCTCTATTCCAAAACAAGCGGAACCGGCTCTCCTCATAATGTTTACGACAATAAACCTGATAAATGCATCTTATCAACAACTGAACTGTAAAAAGCAATATTCCATATGCGATTAACTTATCAAATGGACTAATTGTTAATAAATACACGATACCTAATTTCAAAAATACCTCAATAATACTAATATAAGCATAGACACTCATTTTCTCATGTGCAATCAACACTGCATTATAAGGCACCTGAACAATATTGACACAAAAACTAAGAATAGCAAACTGATAAACCCAATTAGCTGCCGACAATCGCTCTGCAGGTATCACTAACTTAGTATTAAGAAACCACAATCCGATGGTTTCTGCCAACAACACAATGGTCACAGCAATGGCTAAATGAATATTAAGAGAAGCCGCAAACACGTTTTTGAGACGTTGCATATCTCCACATCCCAATTCAAAAGTCATAAATCGCTGAGTAGAAGAAGTCATACAGTTATTGAGAAAAGCGAACATCGTTACAACTCCACCTACAACATTATATATACCATAATCCCTTATTCCTAACTGTGCCAATATCACTCTTGACGTATAGAGAGTGACTAGCATGATGAGAATCATACGGAAATATAAAAATAAGGTATTCTTAGCTACCCGCTTATTATTATCTGCTGTTTGATTTGACATTAAATATATGTTTTACGTTTTAATTGTTTTATATGTTTTGCGTTAAGCTTGCACAAAGCAACGAACTTAAAAATGTGTTTACGGTTGACAGAAATGTATTCCAAAGTCCTCCACTCCCAACGCACTCAATATGACACGGCTCGTATACAACGACACCACCATCATAAAGAGCATACGGAAGTAAAGAAGCAAAGTATTCTTAGCTATCTGGGTTGTTATTATCTGATGTTTGAGACATGCTGCTATTCTTTTACGAATTGTTTTGAAAATAATGTTTGGATATGCTTACTAAATGCATGAGCAGAAATCAAATATATGCCAATATCCTTACGTACATCTTTCTCTCTCACTATCGCATCTATACGATACCAAATATCATCCATCAAATCATGAAGTTCAAAAAGAGAAGACTTATTAAAATATACCTCATACTTTTTAAGAAGATTGTTTTGTAATAACAATAATTCCAAGGCATTATCTTTGATGTTCTTTCGTATATTGAGGACTTCCTCCGTATCTTTATTTTTTATTTCATCTTCTATCGAAGAATACTCTTTCTGACACAGCAAGGAATTCTCTACCATTTTTCCCAGCTCTATTTTTATTAGTTTACTACAAGTCAAAAATGGATTTTGATTAACTTCCAGCTCCTCTAAATCACTTAAAGACTTTATGTTTTGCGACATAGTGTTGACAAAAGCTTGAAGATTAGACGTTGTCTGTTTCCGCTGTAAGTTCTTCATATCCTCATTAGCTTTATCTATCTGAAGTCTCATTTCATTCTTGGCTTCGTCTAACTGCAATTTAAAATTCAAACTATGGCTAAAACCTAACACTACAGGTAATATTGTGCATATTGCAGCAATTACACACAGCCATATTGAAAGATTTTGGTCTGCATTTTTTTGTTGGCTTTCCAACATGTCATTTTTCTTGACCATAATAGAATCCCATGTGCTAAACAAAGAATCCAGCTTTGTATTTTTCATCGCTGAATCATTCATAACACCCAAGCGTTGATTATGCTCTTGCTGAAGTAATGTGGTCAAACTTTGCCTATCCACTGTTTCACATTTGTCAAAATGTAAATGAAATGAAAACACAACCAATATGCCTATAAGCAACATACTTGCCACAAAAATCGTCCTATAAGAATACTTGATAAATTCATTCATATTTATTACGATTAAATACTTTCAATACTTTGTAACCTTCTCTTTCTACATTAGAAGCAGAAAGCCAAGACTTTAAGAAGCGACAATCTAAAAGTCTTGCGATCTGAGCCTCAGCGAATGGAACTTTCTTTCGGAATAAGGTGTTTATAAATTGTTCGTCATGGGTAAAAAAGATTATTTGTAGTTTATTCTCGTCATCAAGAAATTTCTTAGCACCCTTCGACAAAACCTCAAAGAAATTATATAGGAGACTTTTGTTCTTGTAATCATTGGCATAAAATATATCATCAAAGACGAATGGAAAAAGAAAGTGTTCGTTTTTCATTGACTTAAAATTAAATGCAGCAATAACCCCTAGACTAAACAAACGAAACCTAAACGTATTGAAGTACTTATTTACAGGAACATTACCTACAGACATTTCTATTCCAAAATCACCAAAAAGCGATCCTGTATTCATTCTTTCTACACAGAGGTTTTCACCTTCTTGTTTTTCTATGAAAGGGTCTAAAACATCTCGTATCAATTGCAAGAAATCGTCATCTAAATATTGTTTTAAAAGGTTTTCTAATTCTTCTGTCAGCTTTACCTTAAATATTTCGAGATGTTCTATCAAACTTTTAATTATTCCCCTCTTTTTAGAATCTAAAAGTTTTTTATTATCCAAATAAACTTTGGCCTTATTGAAAATTTCATCCATAGGAAGCGATGACTCGGTGTTTTCTAGCATAGTTTCAATGGAGGATAATAAAGAGGCTACACTTTGCTTTATATCTTGACATATTATCTCACCATTCTGTTCCTTATATGAGTTTCCTTTACTTTTCTTTTTCTTGGAACTTTCCACATCTGTTTTATCAGAATCTTGTTTTTGGAGATTTTGAATATAAACCTCAAGCTGATCTTTAAAAATATTGATGGAATAGATATAAGTAATGTCTTTTGGAAGCGAATCATATAAGTTTTGGACTGTCTGAAGTAAATTCTCTTGCGTAACTTCTACATAATTTGCTAGACTTTTCTTTAAATCCAGCAACTTGTCTCGGGCATTTGCGGTAAGGATTATACTGCTATCCCTAATTAAGTACTCTATTTCTTTTTCTTGCTTTTCCAAATCATCTGATATAATTTCGTCCACCTGTTTCAATTTTACCTCTATATCATGAAACAAGCCTTCTCCTTGGACTATTTTCATTATGTCCGATATACCCAACACATAACAGAAAAATGGAATCCAGTCAATTTTGTCAAGTTCCCCCATTCGAACCATGTATTTTGATAGTTCATAGATACTATTCTCAGAAAAGAAAAACCTCTGAACATCCAAGTATGTCTGTATCTTGAAACTATTTTGCTCTGAAAGAGTAAATTCCTTATTTACTGTTTTGACCCGTATCTCAGGATTCTCACCTAAAGTTCGGTTTATATACCAAGGTAAATCCTGTATATTACGATAAGAGGCTTCTCCTATTTTTCCTGTAAACAAATACTCCATGGAGTTGAACAAAGAGCTCTTGCCCGATCCATTATCTCCTAATAAAAATAAGCTCCCCGTTGCTTTTCCTTGATAGCCGAAGGGCAAACAAAAATACCTCACCTTACCTATGGGCTTATCAAATTTACGATAGTTGTTAAGCAAAAGTTTCTCAAACCGATAATCTACATAGGGTAGAGTTTCGGAATTCCACTCAGGTACCTGAAGTTGGGCAAGAGAAAAAAAAGCTACAGCTTCTTTTTGAAGTTGTTTCGTTTCTGGCAAGATATTAAGTATACCTTAATTCCGCAACACTATAATTTAACTTTATTTATAAGTTCCTGAGCAACAAAAAGTTGCCCAGGATTTTG
>ENA-UEOZ01000319-UEOZ01000319.1-human-gut-metagenome-genome-assembly--contig:-NODE-319-length-36438-cov-130.571986_pt1 | contig 36438 bp, 32 predicted proteins | sample MGYA00242898_ERZ507912 | MGnify/ENA primary metagenome ERZ507912 (study PRJEB26167, sample SAMN06115410) | human gut metagenome | host: Homo sapiens | place: China:Chongqing | collected 2016-04-27... | reverse complement strand
ATGACCTTCGGTCATTCCACCAGCGGTTATTGAAAGTTGGCCCCCTTCGGGGACCGGAGGTTACTTGCGAAACTTGAGTTATTTACATTAAATTTTATTCGTTATGATGAAATCAATGAATCAGAAGGCAGAGGACAGCAAGGCTGCTGGCTCTGCCAAGTGTGGTGCGCAGTCTTCTAAGAATAAGAAGAAGGCGGCACCTGTGTGTGTGTTTGAAAATCCGGAGTTTGGAATGGTTCGCACGGCTACTGATGAGAAGGGCGAACCTTGGTTCTGCGCTAAGGATTTGTGTGATGCGCTGGGATATAAGAAAGCGTCAGACTCTGTAAAACAGCATGTTAAGTCTAGTGATACCATGAAACGCGGTGTCACTAGCCCCGTGAAAAACCGCTTTGGTGTTTGCGAGGGAAAGTTGAAGAATGTGCAGATGATCTTCGTTAACGAGAGCGGATTCTATGCCCTGGTGCTGGGTTCCAAGTTGGCTTCGGCGGTGAAGTTCAAGGATTGGGTTACCTCGGTGGTGTTGCCTCAGATTCGCAAGACGGGCGGTTATATCCCGGTGAATGAGGGGGAGAGCGAGGAGGAGATGATTCGCAATGCCGAACAGATTCTCCGTGCTACCCTGAAGGAAAAGGAGAACCTGCTGGAGAAACAGAAGAAGCTGCTGGAAGAGCAGAAGTCAAAACTGCATGAGCAGAAGGCCCAATTGGATGGGCAGAATGCTTGGATAGCTGTTTTGGATGAGCGATTGGCGAAGCAGAAGACCGTGCTGCATGATCAGGAAGTGCAGATGGGACTCGACAAGAAACTCATCGGTGAGCAGGATGAGGAGATTCATCGCCTCAATGAGGAGGTGAACGACCAGATGGTCCGCATGGCTATTCAGGGACAGAATGTGGTGGCTCTGGAGCGTCAGGTGGACGGACTTCTGCCAAAGGCGATGTATTCGGATAATGTGCTGGATTCCGTTTCGTGCTTCACCACCACCCAGGTGGCGAAGGAGCTGGGCATCACGGCGCAGGAGCTGAACCGCTCGCTCTGTTCCCTGCATGTGCAGTATTACCAGAGCGGACAGTATATGCTCTATGCGGAGTATGCGCACATGGGGTTGGCGAAGAGCCGAACCAAGTATCGTGCCTTTATGACGCCTGCGGGCGACGGAACGAAGCGTAAGGTGGGCAAAGTGGTGACGAGCACTTACTTGGTATGGACCGAGAAGGGCAGAAAGTTTATCCACGACCTTGTGCATCGTTTCTGGGAACTCGCAGAAATGTATGAGGTGAAGAATCTGGGGTAAATTATTAATCATTTATTATTCATCTTATTCATCGGATTACTCGCGGATTGTTTTTAGGTCACGCGGATTGTTTTTTAGGTCACGCAGATTTCGCAGATGACGCAGATTTTTCTTTGCTGCTTTTTCTTTAGATGTGACGCAGATTTTTGACCTGCTCGGTCTGGGATGAAGAAAATTATCCGTGACGCAAGAATGTTCCGTTAACTCTGCGTAATCCGATGAAGAAAATTTAAAAATTATGAGTGTACAAAATGAAACGATGCAACATCTGATTGCATTCAATGGGTTCCGAGGGGGCAACAAGGGCAGCGCATGCTGCCAGCCGCTCTCGGAGTATGACAAGACCATCTCGCTGCCCTGGCTGCACGAGATGGTGCTGCAGATTCGTGGCGAGAAGTCCATTCGCAGCGTGGACAGGGCTGATGAGGCCAAGATCGCCAAGGCGCAACAGAGAATCAAGGGGCAGTTGCCTTTCCGTTGTGCACATTACTATCGTTTTCTGAAGAATCGAAGGGCGCAGGATAATGCTGATCCTACGGCTTTCCTCTTTCAGACTACCGTGGATGTGGATGATAAAGAGTATGTGGATCTGGCGATAGAGAAGGCGAGGGAGCTGAACTGCAGCGACACCATCTGGAAGGGGATGCTGCTGCACCTGGAGTATTCCGCCCGAAAGAAGCTGCATATCGATATCCGCATGCCGGTGGGGATGACCATCGAGGAGACGCAGCGTGCGTATTGCGAGGCGCTGGGTGTGCCTTATGATGAGAGCTGCATATCGCCCGAGAGAATGATTTACATCACGGATAAGGATTCGGAGATTTATCGTTCGAAGGAGTGGTATGGGGTGCTGCCCGCAGAGGAGATTTCGTTGAGAAGAGAGGCTTTCGTGAAGAGGGGATTGACGATTGACGGAAGAGGTGTGGCAGTTAATAGTTTAAAGTTAAAAGTTAATAGCCTTCAGAAAGTTAATAATTTAGAGTTAAAAGTTAATAGTAATCATAAAGTTCAAAGTTCAAATCTCAAAGTTCAAAGTAAAGACAATGTTCAAAGTAATCGATTTCAGGGCACTAACGGCGATAACGCTGTTTATGCTGGCACTGCTGCTCAGCCTGCCCAACCTGTTGATAGCCATCATGTTGATGATTCTCATCTCAGCCCTGCTGGAGATGCTCAAGATGTTGGCGGAGTGGCAACCCAAGAAGCTAGTGAGAAGAATCTCATAGCTTTCGAACTCTTCAAGGAGGCTGTGGGATTGAGCGGAATGGTGATTGATACCGTGGGGTCGAGACATTCTTCCCTGCTTGCCATCATGAGCGCAGGAGCATCCAGAGTAATGAGCGAGGAGGAGCTGATGAAGGTGGTGGCTAAGAAGATGCCTAGCTATTATAATGAGCGTGACTGCCACCAGCTGATTCATGACTTCTATGCGAAATATGGAGACAGTTCGAAGCCTTTTTCGCGTGATGTAATCCGTATCAATGCTACGGCAGAGAAGGCTGCCAGCGGCTTGGTTGGGGGTACTATTATGGGGGATGCTGGGTACAGCTTGCTTGCCGGGGATTGCAAATCCCCGGGGCGCCTGGCGGGCTTTAATTCCGATGTTCAAAGTGAAGACGATGAATACCCAGCTCCGCCACCCATGCCCGAGAAGCTGCCCAAGCTCGTAGAACTCCTGGTATCCAAGACTCCGGATATCTACAAGCCAGCCGTGGCTTGCGCCATCTTTCCGCCACTCGCCACGCATCTCTGGCGAACACGCTTCAGATATATTGATAACGTGGAGCATGAAGCAACACTTTCCGTGTGCCTGCTTGCCGGTACCGGTGCCGGAAAATCGTGCGTGCAGATGCCCATCAACTATATCATGGAGGATATCCGCAAGCGTGATAAGGAAAACATGCGCCGTGAAAAGGAATGGAAGGACGAAATGGTGCGAAAAGGTGCCAATAAAGATAAGCGCAAACGTCCGGAAAACCTTATTATCCAGGAGATTGATGCTGATATGACCAATCCGGCTTTCGTGATGCGTACTGCCGAGGCGCAGGAGCACTTTCTCTATACTTCTATGAACGAGCTCGACCAGTTTGACGCCCTCAGGGGAATGGGAAACCAGCAGTTTCGCATCATGTGCCTCGCCTTTGATCCAGGAAATACCTTCGGTCAGCAGCGCGTTGGTGTTCAGAGTGTTACGGAAAGAGTTACCATCCGGTTCAACTGGAATGCGTCTTCCACCATCGACAAGGGTCAGCGCTATTTCTCAAAGGTGCTGATAGACGGACCGCTGAGCCGCATCAATTTCTGCACCATCCCCGAACGGGAGATAGGCGAGGACATTCCTGTTTACGGCACCTACGACGAGGCTTATCGCACGGCTTTGAAGCCTTACATCGAGAACCTCTGCATGGCCACTGGACTTGTAGATTGTCCGGAAGCCTTCCAGCTTGCCACGGTGCTGAAGAACGAGAATGCCGAGTTTGCCCGCACCTCTCAGAACCGCATTTACGAGAATTTCAGTTTTCGTGCCAACGTGATAGCCTATCTCAAGGCATGCGTGCTCTATGTGGCGAATGGTTTCAAGTGGGAGCCTGAGATTGATGACTTTATCCGCTGGAGCGAGCGTTACGACCTGTGGTGCAAGATGCGTTTCTTTGGTGATATGATTGCGAAGGAAATGAACAGTGCCGAGAGAAGTTCGAAGCGTGGACCGGAGAATCTGCTGCAGCTTTTGCCCGATGTGTTCACCCTGTCGCAGTTGGAGGCACTCCGATTGGAACATGGATTGGAGCAGAAGGGCACCAAGGGCATCATCCGCCAGTGGGTTCACCGACAGTATATCGAGCGAATCAAGCCGCAGGGCGAGGATGGGCGTGACAGTTACAGTTGTGACAGTTTTAGAAAGCTTAAGTATAGACACGATTTATAGTTTACAATTTATAGTTTATAGTTTATAGTTTACAATTTATAGTTTTTTTTATGGAAATCATTTTGAAGCGTATTGCCAGGAAGGATGCCTATACCATTGGGCATCTGTATATCCTGAAGGATGGGGAGGTGACGAGAAAGGTGAATTGTGCCATGATGAACCCGCATCTGAAGCGTTGGTTCACAAGCACCTTCGACCACGGGTTGCTGAACGGGGAGTCCTGTTTTTGTGATACCCTGGAGCCTACTTGGCGCAATCTTCTGGGGGTGGAGTTGAAGCCCGAAGAGGAGAATGTGCGATTGGGGCGTGTGTCGGGTAAGAAGGCGCAGAAGATGAAGGGCGCCACGGCGATTCCCGAGGGCACTTACCCCGTGCTGGTTACCAAGTCGCCGAGATTTAAGGAGTGGTTACCCTATGTGCAGGGCGTGCCCGGTTTCGAGGGCATCCGCATTCATGTGGGTAATGAGCCGAAGGATACGCAGGGGTGTATTCTGGTGGGTGAGAACAAGGTGAAGGGAATGGTTGTGAATTCCCGCATCTGGCTGCATCGCCTGATGCAGCGCATTTCGGAAGCGAAGGAGCGGGATGAGGCCATCTGGCTTACCATTGTATAATCGAAAAAGAGGAGGGTGTGTCAAAAGTCCAAGACACACCCTCCTCAACTTTTCCTTAGAACAGCTTGGCGAATGCCTCGGCTGTCTTACCGGTATATACCTTCATTTCGGTGACTGGCTGGTAGCTGAAGTCCTTGAAGCTCAAAAGCTGGGCGGCAACAAACTGGCCATCCTGCGAGATGCATGCCTCTAACTTCATGTTGCCCATACCTACTGTAGAAACGGGGAATTTGCTGATGGCAGCCTCCATGTTCTCAGGGGTAGAAGAGAGGATGTTCTCCAGTTTTCTGCCATCCTCTATGGTGTACTCCTGTTCCTTTACCTTGAGCACGCTGTTGGTTGGCTTGTAAACAAGTTTCATAGTCCAACCCATGAAGCCTTTCTTTACCTCGATGTCGTTGAGTGCCATCAAATTCTCTGTCATTTCCAAATGATTTATCTTTGCCATAATAATGTTTCCTTTTCTAAATATAATTGTTTTGTATATATATAATTGAACTGTTTTTTCTTGATAATCAGGGGATAAGAAAAATTCCTCTGACTTGATATAGGGGTGTACGAATCCTTATCGCATACCTGTAATCTGATACCAGATATCAGAGGGATATACGATATATATGCTCATCAATAAAAATGAAAAAAGGAAACTAGCAGAGGAGACGCCGCAGGCAAATGACATAATATTTGCTGGCGACATCAAAGTGGATAGGGGCACTCTCCTGGCGGACAGGCTCCATGCCACCATATAAGGCGGATAAAAGGGTGGATAATAAACGGATTCTATGTAAAAGCAATCTACTTGCTGCCTGATTGCCACCATGAATATTGCCACTCGGCAATAATCGCTGAGGACGCTCGCTGCATGCCCTGTAGGCCTGTGAAGAGGCATCCTCCAACTGGGCATCCTGCTGCTTGTCGTGGTGCTCTACCTTCGCCAAGCCGTCCTTCTTCGGGAGGGCTCCGGAAGCAAAATTAGAAGCAGCCGATACATCGCCATGACCTATTAAGACCATGGATACAATCAAAAGAATGTATCGCACCAGCTGCTTCATCATTACCTAAATCTAAATTTTATTCAAAACCTAAATTATGATTTTGAAAACCCACTTTTTTTATATAATTCTTTAATAACTTCTTGCGATGATGACACGGGCCACGGCTGGCTTGCCGCTTACCATATCTACACCAGGAGTCTGCTCGTAAGCGAATGGCACGCAACGGATAGTTGCCTGTGTCTCCTCCTTGATCTTTGCCTCGGTCTCGGCTGTACCGTCCCAGTGGCAGAGGAAGAAACCGCCATCCTTCACGCGCTCCTTGAACTCCTCGTAGTTGTCGCACTCGTATACGTGAGCATCACGGTAAGCACGGGCTTTCTCGAAGATGTTCTCCTGAATCTCGTCGAGCAGGTTCTTCACGCGATCTACGATGCCATCGAAGCTGACGTTCTCCTTCTCCAATGTATCACGACGCATAATCTCGATGGTGTTGTTCTCCAAGTCGCGGCCACCCATGGCGAGGCGCACTGGAACACCCTTCAGCTCATAGTCGGCAAACTTGAAGCCAGGACGCTTAGCGGTGTTGTCATCATACTTCACGCTGATGCCCAGCTCGCGGAGCTGGTCGATAACCGGCTGCAACTTGGCTGTGATCTGAGCCAACTGCTCATCGCCCTTGTTGATAGGAATGATAACCACCTGGATAGGAGCCAGCTTTGGAGGCAATACCAGTCCGTTGTCATCGCTGTGAACCATGATGAGGGCACCCATCAGTCGGGTAGAAACACCCCATGAAGTAGCCCAAACGTACTCAGGCTTGTTCTCCTTGTTCAGATAGGTTACGTCGAAGCTCTTGGCGAAGTTCTGGCCCAGGAAGTGGGATGTACCACTCTGCAGTGCCTTGCCATCCTGCATCATTGCCTCGATGGTATAAGTGTTCAGGGCACCGGCGAAGCGCTCGGTCTCGCTCTTCACACCCTGCAATACAGGCACGCCCATATACTTCTCGGCGAACTCAGCGTATACCTTCAGCATCTCCTGAGCCTTTGCCTCAGCCTCTTCCTTGGTGGCGTGGGCTGTATGGCCCTCCTGCCAGAGGAACTCTGAAGTGCGGAGGAACGGACGGGTACGCATCTCCCAACGCATCACGTTGCACCACTGGTTGCAGAGGATAGGGAGGTCGCGCCAAGAATGAATCCAGTTCTTGTAGGTGTTCCAGATGATGGTCTCGGAAGTAGGGCGGATGATGAGCTCCTCATCAAGCTTTGCATTCGGATCAACCTCCACCTCGGTGCCATCTTCTGTAGAGCGCAGGCGATAGTGTGTAACCACGGCACACTCCTTGGCGAAACCAGCCACGTGCTCAGCCTCACGAGAGAAGAAGCTCTTCGGGATGAGGAGAGGGAAGTATGCGTTCTGTACACCAGTCTGCTTAAACATCTTGTCGAGCTGCTGCTGCATCTTCTCCCAGATAGCGTAGCCGTATGGTTTGATGATCATACATCCGCGAACTGGCGAGAGCTCTGCGAGGTCAGCCTTCACAACCAAGTCGTTGTACCACTGACTGTAGTTATCAGCGCGCTTGGTCAAATTCTTAAGTTCTTTAGCCATATTCCTATTTATATTTCTTTTTTTTTATATTTTCACTTTATATATAATAATGTATAGCGCCCTGGGCGGAGAAGGAGAAACCTTGATGGAAGGGTCGTCCTGAGTCTCCCGAAATTGGCATTTAGGGGATTTCCTACATGGAAATAGGCATTTTCCCTGCCTCAATTCGGCAAATACATGTAAATTTGCATGCAAAATTACAAAAAAAATATTAGAAACCTATCATTTTTGGGGAAAAATAAGTATCTTTGCACCAAAAAATAGGTTTATTGAACAATTATAACATAATTATAGGAGAATTTTAAAATGAAAAAGATGAATTTAACTGCAGCAGCGCTCTCTATGCTGCTTGTTCTTGGTAGTTGTGGAACCAATCAGCAGACAGGTACTGCCGTTGGTGCCGGTTCTGGTGCTGCTTTGGGTGCTCTCGTTGGCGGTTTGCTGAACAATAGCCATCGTGGAACAGGTGCTGCAGTGGGTGCTGCCATCGGCGCTGCCGTGGGTGGTACTGCGGGTAACTTGATTGGAAAGCACATGGATAAGGTAAAGGCAGAGGCTGCGGCTGTGAAGAATGCACAGGTATCCACAGTGACTGATGCCAACGGACTGACTGCCGTAAAGGTGACCTTCGATTCTGGTATCCTCTTCCCATTGAACGGTTCTACTCTCAACGCCAATGCCAAGAACGATTTGGCTAAGTTTGCTCAGGTGTTGAAGAACAACAGCGACTGTGAGGTTGCTATCCAGGGTTATACTGATGCTACAGGTTCTGATGCCGTAAACGTTCCTCTGAGTGAGAATCGTGCCAAGGCGGTATACAACTATCTTTCTTCTTGCGGCGTATCTGCAAGTCAGGTAAAGAGCGTACAGGGTCTGGGTTCTTCTAACCCAGTGGTTGCTACCAAGGCTGCATGTGCCCAGAACCGCCGTGTAGAGGTTTATCTCTATGCTAGCCAGGCAATGGTTAACGCTGCCAACAACGGTACTTTGAAGTAAGAATCTTTCTTTGCTTCGAAGTTAGGAAAGAAGTAATAAATCGACTTTAAAATTTTTTGTTTTTCAATCTATGGTATTGAAAAAAGTTAGAAATATAATCAAATGGGTGGTGGTGCTGTTTTTCAGCACCACCATTCTTGCTGTAGTAGCCTATCGTTTCATCCCGGTGTATCTCACTCCGCTGATGATTATCCGCTGCTTTCAACAAGTGGCTGATGGCGAGAGTATTACGCTGCATCATCATTGGGTTTCGATGGAGAAAATCTCGCCCCACATGCCTGTGGCGGTGATGGCGAGCGAGGATGCCCGTTTTCTGAAGCATCATGGTTTCGACTTTGATGCCATTGAGCATGCGGCGAAGAACAATGCCCGTGGCGGCAAGGTGCACGGTGCCAGCACCATCAGTCAGCAGACGGCGAAGAACGTGTTCCTCTGGCCGGGCCGTTCGTGGACGCGCAAGGGATTCGAGGTATATTTCACCTTCCTCATCGAACTGATGTGGAGCAAGCAGCGCATCATGGAGGTTTATCTCAACAGCATCGAGATGGGTCCCGGAATCTATGGTGTGGATGCCGTGGCGGAGTATCATTTCGACAAGAAGGCGCAGGATCTGTTTCGTGGCGAATGTGCCCTGATAGCGGCCACGCTGCCTAATCCCCGCAAGTTCAGCTCCCTGCATCCTAGCGCCTACATGAAGAAGCGCCAGCGCCAGATAGAGCATCAGATGAAGTTCATCCCTTCCTTCCCTCGCGAAGGCGAGGATTACGACCCGGGTACTGCCGTGGGAGGATATAGGGGGAAGTGATTGATAATTAATAATTCAAGTTTCGCAAGTAACCTCCGGTCCCCGAAGGGGGCCAACTTTCAATAACCGCTGGTGGAATGACCGAAGGTCATGGAACCTGCGGACAACCAATAGTAGGGAGAAAGCGTCCCCAAAGGGGGCGAACCACATCCAGTCTTGCTCCTGTTCGCCCCCTTCGGGGACGATAAGAGAGTATCTGTCACTATCCGCAGGTTCCATTCCCTTCGGTCATTCCACCCGCGGTTATTCACATTCGCCCCCTTCGGGGACGGAAGGATGCTACTTGCGAAACTTCAGTTAATAATTAATAATTGATAAGGGGTGACCTTAAAATGGATTTTAGTCTCAAATATTGATTCATGGATTTACTGAAAGACTTGAACGAAGCGCAGCAACAGGCTGTGAGTTATATAGATGGACCTTCGCTGGTGATAGCCGGCGCAGGTTCCGGAAAGACGCGTGTGCTTACTTATAAGATAGCCTATCTGCTGCAGCAGGGGATGAAGCCCTGGAGCATCATGGCACTCACCTTTACCAACAAGGCAGCCCGCGAGATGAAGGAGCGTATCGGAAAACTGGTGGGCAACGACCTGGCTCAGCATCTCTACATGGGCACCTTCCACAGCATCTTCTCCCGCATCCTGCGTGCCGAGGCGGAGCATATCGGATTCAACAGCAATTTTACCATCTATGATGAATCCGACTCCCGTTCGCTCATCAAGGCGATTGTGAAGGAGAAGGGGCTGGACGAGAAAACCTACAAGCCGGCTGCCGTGCACGCCAAGATTTCGAAGGCGAAGAACAACCTGATGAGTGCGGAGGCTTATGATGCCGATGCCGACATCTTTATGCAGAACAAGCGCAGCAATATGGAGAAGATGGGCGAGGTGTACAGGGAGTATGTGCAGCGGTGCAAGCAGGCGAACGCCATGGATTTCGACGACCTGCTGGTGCTTACCTTCCAGCTCTTCAGAGACCATGAGGAGGTGAGACGAAAGTATGCCGAGCGCTTTGACTTTATCCTGGTGGATGAGTATCAGGATACCAATCATGTGCAGATGTCGATCGTGATGCAGCTGTGCAGGGAGAAGTTGCGCGTGTGTGCCGTGGGCGATGACTCGCAGAGCATCTACAGTTTCCGTGGTGCCAACATCGACAATATCCTCAACTTCCAGCATCAGTTGCCGGGTACCCGTCTCTTCAAGCTGGAGCAGAACTACCGCAGCACGCAGACCATCGTGGAGGCGGCCAACAGTCTGATTCGCCGCAACCGCAACCAGATTCCCAAGGAGGTGTTCAGCCGGAATGCCGAGGGCGAGAAGATACAGTATAAGCCAGCCTACAGCGACAAGGAGGAGGCGCTGATTGTGGCGAAGGACATCAAGCGCATCAAGCGCGAGGACGATTGCGGCTATGATGATTTCGCCATTCTCTACCGCACCAATGCCCAGAGCCGAAGCTTCGAGGAGGAGTTCAGAAAGCAGGGCATTCCTTACCGCATCTACGGCGGACTGAGCTTCTACCAGCGCAAGGAAATCAAGGATATCATCGCTTATTTCCGACTCGTGGCAAATCCTGACGATGAGGAGGCGATTAAGCGAATCATCAATTATCCGGCGCGCGGCATCGGAGCTACCACGGTGGCAAAGGTGGCTGCCTGCGCCCACGAGAACCAGGTGAGCATCTGGGAGGTGATAGGCGAGGCGGCGCATTACGGGCTGAACGTGAACAAGGGTACCTTGACAAAGCTGGAGAATTTCCGGCTGCTGATCAGTTCGTTCATCGACCGCTCGCATACGCTTGATGTGTATGCCCTGGGCGATGCCATCATCAAGGAGGCGAGAATCAGCGAGGATATCATGCAGGGTAAGGATGCCGACGACCTGGCAAGACAGGAAAACTTGGAGGAGTTCCTGAGCGGTATGCAGACCTTTGTGGCTGAGCGCCAGGAGGAGGGCAGGATGGATGAGACTTTCCTGACGGATTTCCTGCAGGATGTGGCGTTGCTGACGGATGCCGACAGTGACGGCGAGAAGGATGAGCCGAGGGTTTCGCTGATGACGGTTCATGCGGCGAAGGGTTTGGAATTTGCCACGGTTTTCGTGGTGGGTTTGGAGGAGAACATTTTCCCGAGTCCGATTGCGGCTACCACGGTGAGGGAGCTGGAGGAGGAGCGCCGCCTGCTGTATGTGGCGATAACCCGTGCCGAGAAGCATTGCATCCTGACGAATGCGCAAAACCGTTTCAGATATGGCAAAATGGAGTTTGACAATCCGAGCCGATTCATTGAAGAGATTGATCCTGAGTTGATTGAGGGTGAGGGAATGAATTCGAGATCATCATTTGGTGGCTATGGAAGAAGAAGTTCCTATGGTTCAGATAGAAGTTCCTATGGTTCAGATAGGAGTTCCGGCAGAGATTCTTATGGTTCAGATGGCGGTTATGGCGGAAGAATGCCGTGGGATTCTAAGTCTGTGTCATCGCAGTTTAAGGCAGATCCGAAGCCATCCTATACATCGCCGAAGCCAAAGCCAACTGCATCATCTGCATCATTCTCTTCATCATTAAAGCCTGCATCTGCTGCATCATCCTCTTCTTCATTGAAGCCTGCATCATCATCTTCTTCTTCTCTTCGAGAAGGATGCAAGATAGAGCATCAGCGTTTCGGCATAGGTGAAGTTTTGAAGCTTGAAGGCTCTGGCGAGAATGCCAAGGCAACAGTAGCATTCGCTCATGCCGGCACCAAGCAGCTTCTGCTGAAATTTGCAAAATATACGATTATCGAATAAATCTCTTGGATTTTTTCATAGATTTTCTTCATCGGATTACACGGAGGAATCGGAACATTCTTGCTCTGCGGATTACGCACGGAATTTAAACGGATTTGGCCTTACGGCCATTGGGCTTGCGCGTAATCATTGTCCTTACGGTCATTGGGCTTGCGCGTAATCATTGGCCTTACGGTCATTGGGCTGGCACCGTAATCATTGACCCAATTGTTGTTATGGGCCTCTGTACTCCAACTTTAGGGGGTATCGCCACGACCGTCAGGTCGAGTTTCCGTTTAAAATCCGTGACTGAAGTTTCGCAAGTAACATTCTACCGTCCCCGAAGGGGGCGAATGTGAATAACCGCGGGTGGAATGACCGAAGGGAATGGAACCTGCGGATAGTGACAGATACTCTCTTATCGTCCCCGAAGGGGGCGAACAGGAGCAAGACTGGATGTGGTTCGCCCCCTTCGGGGACGCTTTCTCCCTACTACTGGTTGTCCGCAGGTTCCATGACCTTCGGTCATTCCACCAGCGGTTATTGAAAATTGGCCCCCTTCGGGGACCGGAGGTTACTTGCGAAACTTGAATCCGTGAGTAATCCGAGGAAGGCGGTTAAGGCTCCGTTTATTCCGCGTAATCCGATGAATAATATTTTTTTAAGAACATGAATTTTAATTTAATCATATTTTTAGGAACAATGAAAACAAAACACTTGAAAATCAGGCTGTTCTCATCCATGCTCGTGATGGGAAGCCTCTTGGTAACCGGTTGTTCTGATAGCGACTATGATTTCAACAACATAGACGCTACCATTGGAATCGGTGGAGATGGTTTGGAATTGCCAGTCAGCAATACCGATAACATCAAGCTATCAGAAGTGCTCGACCTGGAGGAAAACGGCTCCGTGGTGGCTGATGCCTCTACCGGATTCGACTATGTATTCCGCCAGCAGGGAAATGATGTGGAGGCGGCTCATCCTTTTATCAACAGCATCACGGTGGCACGCCGACAGTCAAGCTCCCGCAATATCACGCTTTCGTTCAACTCTTCGGCTCGAAATTCAAGAGCATCAAGAGCTGCAGTCATGCTCCATGGCGAGGGCGACGTGTTTGAATTCTCTTACGAGGGTAACAAGCCTCAGGAGGTGGAAGAACTGACTGCTGCCGAGGTGAGCAGCACCATCAACCTGAAGGTTGACTTCCAGAACCTGGCTAACATGGTAGAGAAATTCGACAAGATTACCCTTACCTTCCCATCCTACATGAAACTTGCCGTGGACGGAAAGATGGTTGAGGGCAATACCATCACATTAAATAATGTGTATACTTCGGAAGATCTGGAGAAGAAGATTGACATCGTGGGACTCGATTTCACCAAGAAGGATAAACTGGGCGAACTGAAAATCGCAAAGACTTCACTTGGCGATAAGATTCAGCTCACCGGTAAGGTTCACATGGCGGTGGAAACCAGCAACTACTCTTTTTCATCCGGTATCTCATCCGTTTCCATGAAGAACAATCTCTCGATGAGCGATATCAAGATTACCGGCGCTACGGGTAAGTTTAACCCAACCATCAACCTGAATACCCTGGGCAATGTTCACATCTCGGGCATTCCAGACTTCCTGAAGGATGGCAACGTGGTGGTGGATCTCTATAATCCGCAAATCTATCTCACACTCAACAGCAACCTCGATATCGAGGGCTTTGCGGGCGGTACGCTCAAAAGTCTGAAGGATGGCAAGGAAATCGCCAGCGTTGAGGTGCCTGAGTTTGCCGTTAAGGCGAATGGCACTACCCATGTGGTAATCTGCCGAAATGCTGCGGCAACGGAAGCTGGCAGCGACGTGGAGAAAGTGGAGGTTCCAAATCTTTCTAATCTCGTGAAGACCATGCCTGATGAGATTACCTTCCAGGCAAACGCCAGAGCCAACAATCAGAAGGCGGGTACCTTTAAGTTGGGCTATCATGACTACGAGGTGGCTCCATCTTACAGCATCGATTCTCCTATCGCCTTTGCCGAGAATGCCTGCATCGAATATTCCGATGATTTGGACGGATGGAACGACGATATCAAGGATTTGAACATGGCGGATGGTGCCTATATCCAGTTGTCTACCCAGGTAACCAGTTGTGTGCCAGCTTATCTCAACGTGAAGGCAACCCCAGTGGATGTGTACGGAAGAGAGATCAGCAAGGACGAACTGGAGGTGGAGATTACGGGCGAAATCAAGGCTTCTGCCGATGGCACGACCCCAGCTACATCGCCTCTCAGCGTGAAGATTCTGCAGAAGAAAGCAGATGCCTTCAAGAAGCTCGACGGCTTGAAGGTGGTGGTTTCGGGCAAGGCCAAGGGCGAGGGCGGAAATGCCGTTACGGGCGTGGTGCTCAATGCCGAGAAGCATACCTTGAAGTTGAACGACATCAAGATTAAACTGGTAGGAAAGGTGATTGGTGATTTTAATTAAACCGAGAAATCTCTTTCGAAGATGATTTTAATTGAATAACAGTTAAGTAGATGATTATGAAGATTTTATCAAAGAAATATATCCTCTCGGCATCCCTGCTGATGCTGGGTGGCGCAGCGATGGCGCAGAACTTGAACTCTGCCTATTTCACTGAGGGCTATCACTATCGCCACAACCTGAATCCAGCCTTTGGCGATTCATGCAGTTTCATCTCTATCCCGGCTTTGGGAAACATCAGCGTGAATACCCGTGGTAACTTCGGCTATCAGGACGTGGTGATGAAGAATCCGATGTACGGACAGCCGGGACAGAAGCGAATGACCACCTTCATGAACCCTTACATCTCTACGGGCGATGCGCTGAAGGGTTTCAGCAAGGGCGACAATAAGATTGTGGGCGACGTGAACCTCACCATCCTTGCCGCTGGCTTCAAGGCGTTTGGCGGATACAATACCATCGAACTGAGCGAGAAGACCAGCTTCGGCATGGTGCTTCCTTACGAGCTCTTTGAGTTTGCCAAGAACACGGGCAACCAGAATTACAACATCGGCGACGTGAGTCTGCGTGCCCGTTCATACGCTGAGCTGGCGCTGGGCCATTCCCATCAGATTAACGAAAAACTGAGAGTGGGTGCCAAGTTGAAGTTCCTGCTGGGTGTGGGCGCTGCCGACGTGGAACTGAAGGATGTGCAGGCTAATCTGGCGGGCACAGACCAGTGGATGCTTTCGGGTGAGGGAACCGCACAGGTTTCCGTGAAGGGCTTTACTTACAAGAGCAAGGTTTCGGAGTACAACGACCCTAGCCATGTTTCGCCAGACGGCACACAGGGCAAGTATGAGCATGTGGACGATGTGGACGTGGATGGATTCGGACTGAACGGATTCGGCGTGGCACTGGATCTGGGTGCTGAATATAAGATTAACGACGACTGGAGGGTGAGTGCTGCCGTGATGGACCTGGGTTTCATCAACTGGAGCAACAACATGAAGGCGGTGAATGCCAAGAACCAGTTTGTTTTCAACGGTTTCCATGATACCACTGTGGGCAGCGGTTCGGGTGGAACCCTGGATGACAAGATGGACAGTTATGGCGACCAGCTTTCTGATTTCGCCAATCTGAAGGATATGGGCGATGCCGGAAGCCGTTCTACGGCATTGGCTGCTACCATCAACCTGGGTGCTGAATACACCCTGCCTATGTATAAGAAACTGTCGTTCGGTGCCCTGAGCAGTACCCGTCTGAACGGTTCCTACACCTGGACCGAGGGTAGAGTGAGTGCCAACTGGAAGCCTCTGAGATGGCTGGATGGCGGCGTGAACTTCGCCGTGAACAGCTTTTCTACCAGCATGGGTTGGGTGCTGAATATCCATCCTAGCGGCTATAACCTCTTCATCGGCATGGATCATCTTCTGGGCAAGACCAGCAAGGAGTTCATCCCTCTGAGTTCCAACGCCAGCATCGCCATCGGCATGAATGTGGCGTGGGGTGGCGTAAGCCAGAAGAAACTGGAGAAGGAATCGAAGAAAAAGGCTGTGGCCGAGTTGTAATACGAAAGCAGCTGTGCCCAAGTTGTAATACGAAAGAAGCCTGTTTAGCAGATTCGCTAAACAGGCTTTCTTATAATGCTTCGTTATCTATAATGCTTCGTCATCCGGCCGCTGAATCTGCGCTGGCGTTTTCAGCTTGGGCAGATGGCGCTTCTTTCTGAGCCATGCAGCTTTGCGCTGCTCGTAATCTTCGCGGTGGCGTTCAAGGAAATTATCTGCCATGATTCTATCAAATAAAATCTATCAAATAAATTCATTCAAATGATGAACTTATTCCTTGAATCGGCTGTAAATCACCTTGATCTGCACTGGGCCCGCTGCTACCTTGTTTCCACTCTTATCCAGGGTGTAATCCTTGTTGGCATCATCCGTAGCCTTGATGAGACGGGTAGAAGAGAGCGACATATCGTGGTTGATCTTGGTAACCACCGTAGAGTTGTTGATGGTGCTCGTCTTCAGCGTCACTGGCACCAGCATCACCTTGTTCCAGTTAGGATGCTCGTTCACCCAGTTGGCATTCTTCTTCTCGCCCTCCAGCTTGGCATTATGCATCTTCGTAACCAGGTTACTGATATTATAGAAGGTATAAGCGTTCTTCCTGCTTGTAGAGGCACTGTAGGATGCCGTATACGAAGAACGGTTGTCCGTGAGCTTGCTCTGCTCGAAGAAGGCATTCAGGCTATCAGCCTCTACCATCAGAATGGTGGAAGGAGCGCTGAACTGATACTTGCTGTCTTCTACATTATTCATTCTAGGGAATGAGATAGAGGCTGTGTTGAGCGTATCCTTCTCGTGACCCTTGATGATGTCTTCCACTGGCAGCGTTACCTCGGTGAAGATTCCGGCAGGCGACTTGATGAAGGTACACTCCTCGTTGCTGGCCAGCGTCTCCAATGTCTTGGTATCGTTGGTAATCTTGTTGAGCTGAAGCACCTCCTCGGTTCCGTCGAAGCGGTTGTAGGTGTAGCCCGTAACAATGCTGTCGTTGCCATGAGAATCCTTCACGGTCTTCTGAATCTTCCAGTAGAGCTGCAGCTCGGTGTTCCAGATGTTGGCCACGTTTCCGATACCGCCGGTGTTCTTGATGTAGAATCCAGGGCATACGTTGTTGAGGAAGCGGTAGTTAGACTTGAAGTACTCCGGATGCTCCACGTAGGTGTTCATGATGTAGGTACCGTAGTTCTTGTAGGTCTTTCCGTCTCTTGCCTTGTAAGGCCCGTTGAGATAGATTCTGAACGCCATGGTAGAGCCCTCGCTCAGGTTGTAGGTGGCGCTGGCGTGGTAGTTGTCCTCGCTAACCCATCCGCCCTTGAAGGCATCATAGTCGGAGTAATATTCCTCGTCTTCCGTCATCGGCTTGCTCATCTCGTATGCCGTCACCTTCATGGGTGCCAGCGAGTCGCCGTAGATGGTTTTGTAGGAAACCAGCAGGAAGCAGGAGTCTGCCTCGATATTTCCATCGTGTGCATTGCGGATATACTCCAGTGTGTCGAGAGAGAACGATGACAACACGCCAAACTGGGTCATATAGTCGCCGGTGACGTAGGTCCCCGTCTCTGGGTCTTTCACCATGCCTATCATACCCGTATTGTTTCGGCTCAAAACCGGTCCTGAGACTACCGAGCGCGATGTTACGTTGAACACCTTCTGCTGGATAGAGAGGTTGTCCACCTCGTTGGTGATGGACGAACCGATGTTGTCAGTCGTGTCATCGCAGGCGGTGATAGCCATGGCTGCGATGAATAACGCTGTAAATAGTCTTAAAATCTTCATTATCCTTGAAATGTGAATCTATGGTTTCGAGGTGTTATTCCTCATCCGGGAATACCTCGTTGATGAATGTCTTGTAGGCATCAGCAAAGTCATCACCTGGATAGTTGAGCACAGGCTTGTTCTTTTCCTCTGCGTATTCGAGGAGTTTGACGCCTGCACCGTCTTCACCCTGGATGACACCGTCGCTATAGTCGATGGCCATCTTGCCCAGCTCCGTGAAGTCGAAATTCTCCTTGTAGTCGGCGAGCAGTTCTGCCTTGGCATCGCGATAGTCCACGCACTGCTTGAAGTTGGTTCCCAGTTCGGCCTTCAGCTCGTTGGTATAGAGCGAGAGGATTACCTTAGAGTTTGCGAAAGAAGGCTCTTCAGCGTATGCGGTCTTGATATAGAAAGGCACCACGGCGCTCACCCATCCCTGGCATACGATGACGTCTGGCTGCCAGCGAAGCTTCTTCACTGTTTCCAAAACGCCACGTGCGAAGAAGATGGCTCTCTCGCCGTTGTCTGCATATTCCACTCCCTGTTCATCGGCTGCCATCTGTCGGCGGTTGAAGTAATCTTCGTTGTCGATGAAATAAATCTGCTGTCGTGTTGTTGGTATAGATGCTACCTTGATGATCAGCGGATGGTCTGTATCATCAATGATGAGGTTCATACCAGACAGGCGAATAACCTCGTGCAGCTGGCCGCGACGCTCGTTGATGGTGCCCCATTTAGGCATAAAGGTGCGAATCTCAAAACCTGCTTCCTGCATCTTCTGAGGTAATTCGCGTCCCATGATGGACATGTGGGTCTCGGCTACGTATGGGTCGATCTCCTGATTGATAAATAATACTTTCTTTGCCATAAAATTTAAATTTTATTCTTACGAATTAGGTGCAAAGGTACAAAAAAATATCCGAAAAGTGGCATTTTTGCTCTGAAATTCAATAATTTCGGCAATAATTCGCATATTTTTAGGTTTTTTCTTTCTTATTTGAGAAAAAAGTTGTTATTTTGCACCCCGTAACAGATTAAGAAGATGAAAGTATTCAATAAGATTGTTGACCTCCAGAGCGAACTTGACCAGTGTCGCAAGGAGGGAAAGGAGATTGGCCTTGTGCCTACAATGGGTGCGCTTCACGAGGGTCACGCCTCGTTGGTGAAGCGAAGTGTGAAGGAAAATGGTGCTACGGTGGTTTCGGTGTTCCTGAACCCTACGCAGTTTAACGACAAGGGTGACCTGGACCGCTATCCTCGTACCCTGGATGCCGACTGCAAGCTGGTGGAGGCGTGTGGTGCCGACTATGTGTTTGCGCCTTCGGTGGAGGAGGTGTATCCTACTCCTGATACCCGTCATTTTGAGTTTCCACCGGTGAGCACGGTGATGGAGGGTGCCAAGCGCCCGGGTCACTTCAACGGTGTGTGCCAGGTGGTGAGCCGCCTGTTTGACATCGTTAACCCAACCCGTGCCTATTTCGGCGAGAAGGACTGGCAGCAGATTGCGGTGATCAAGCAGCTGGTGAAGTTCATGGGCAGCAGCGTGAAGATTGTGGAGTGCCCTATCATCCGCGATGAGGACGGCTTGGCAAAGAGTAGCCGCAACACTTTGCTGGCTGCTGACGAGCGTGCCATTGCTCCTGCTATCTTCAAGGCTTTGAAGGCGAGCGTGGAGTATGCCAAGAATCACAGTGTGAAGGAGACTCACGACAAGGTGGTGAACGAAATCAACGCCGTGGACGGACTGGAGGTGGAGTATTTCCAGATTGTGGATGGCGACAGCCTGCAGGATGTGGCTTCATGGGATGAGAGTGATTATGTGGTAGGTTGCATCACCGTTTACTGCGGCAAGACTCCTATCCGCCTGATTGACCATATCAAGTATAAAGGATAAAATATAGTATTATTATAGTGTTATTATAGTATTATGCAGATTGAAGTATTGAAGAGTAAGCTCCATTGTGTGACTGTGACTGAGGCGAATCTGAACTACATGGGCAGCATCACGATAGATGAGGACTTGATGGACGCAGCTAATCTGATAGCAGGCGAGAAGGTGCAGATTGTGGATAACAACAATGGTGAGCGCCTGGAGACCTATATCATCAAGGGTGAGCGTGGCAGCGGCTGCATCTGTCTGAACGGTGCTGCGGCACGCAAGGTTCAGGTGGGTGACACGGTGATTATCATCGCCTATGCCCTGATGGACTTTGAGGAGGCAAAGACCTTCAAGCCTACCGTGGTTTTCCCAAAAGAGGGAAACAAGGTATAGGATTCTATTCAATGGAAAATGATAGAAGGTGTGGCAGAAGTGAATATCTCGCTTCTGGCACACCTTCTTTTATGTCACGCAGATTTTTATGTTTTAGTCGCCGCAGATTTCGCAGGATGCACGCTTCTTCACCTTGATGGTGCGGAAGTTCATCGTCTTGGCATCGAAGGTGAGCAGTCGGTCGGTGAGCAGTTCGCCTACACCGAGGAAGTACTTCAATGCCTCGGCAGCCTGAATGGTTCCGAGCATACCGGCGATGGCTCCCAGAACGCCTGCCTGGCTACTGGTAGGAACAGTGCCTGCTGGAGGTGGTTCCTTGAAGAAGCAACGGTAACATGCCGTGCCTGGCAGGTGGGTAAAGGTCTGGCCCTGGAATCTCAGGATGCCGCCATGCGAGAATGCCTTGCCCAAGCGCACACAGGCATCATTGATGAGGAACTTCGCAGGGAAGTTGTCTGTGGCATCGATGATGAAATCCCATGGCTTGATGATTTCCTCGGCATTGTCTGAGGCGAGGAAAGTATGATATGTTGTCACCTCCACATCAGGATTGATGGCAATCATCTTCTCCTTGGCACTTTCCACCTTAGGAGTGTTCAAGTCCTTGGTCTGGTGGATGACCTGGCGTTGCAGGTTACTGAGGTCAACCACATCGGCGTCCACGATACCGATATGTCCCACGCCAGCCGCAGCGAGGTAGAGGGCTACTGGGGAACCCAAGCCTCCGGCACCAATGATGAGCACCTTGGCATTGAGGAGCTTTTCCTGTCCCTCGAGTCCTACATCCTGAAGGAGGATGTGGCGGCTGTATCTTTCAATCTGTTCTTCTGTTAAATCTATCATTTTATTGTACTTTATGTCTTTTTTCTTTGGTAAAAAAATACTTTGTATAGCAGTTTATGCTCATACAGCAGTATAGAAAAAGGTCGCAAACTATCGTAGCTTGCGACCTTTGATATTCTTTATAAATTCCCGAATCATAAATTCCCGAATCAGGAAGTATAATTCTCAAATTACTCGATAACCACGAGCGCATCCTCTTCGAGTACAGCCTGACCAGGCTTTACGCAGATAGCTGTAACCTTGCCATCCTTCTCAGCCTCGATGTTGTTCTGCATCTTCATAGCCTCGAGAACGACAACAGTGTCACCTGCCTTCACCTCCTGACCAACTGCTACCTCGATGCTGGTGATAGTACCAGGGAGAGGAGCCTTCACAGCGTTGGCTGTGTTTACGTTGGCAGCTGGAGTAGCCTCAGCATCATCAGATGCAGCGGCAGGCTGACCGAGCACTACCTTCTTCTTCTCTGGCTCAGCCTCCTGTTCCATCTCAACCTTGTAAGCTTCGCCATTCACGTTCACGCTTGCGATGTTACCCTCAACACCGTCAATCTGAACCTTATACTCTTTTCCGTCAATTGTATATTTAAACTCTTTCATTTCTATATCTTTATGGTTTAGCTGTTAAACTCAAGAACTTGGCGTTCCACATCGTCTGACGTGGCTTGATAGTGATGATGCCAGGCTCCTTGTCGTGTACGTTATTGCCCTGGTACTCATAGAGTGCCATGGCAATCGCAGCATAAATATTCTTATCCATTTATTCTAATGTTTAATTATATCATTACATTGGCATACAGCCATGCTTCTTAGCTGGCAAGTTCTGACGCTTGGTTGCGAGCTGAGCCAAACCACGGCAGATGCGGAAACGGGTGTTACGTGGCTCGATAACGTCATCAATGTAACCATACTGAGCTGCCTGATATGGATTAGCAAACTTGTCTGTATACTCCTGCTCCTTCTCTGCCAGGAATGCCTTTACATCCTCGCCAGCTTCCTTCTTAGCCTTAGCTTCCTTACCACAGAGAACGGCAACGGCACCGCTGGCACCCATTACGGCAATCTCTGAAGATGGCCAAGCGAAGTTCAAGTCGGCACGCAACTGCTTGCAACCCATCACGATGTGGCTACCACCATAGCTCTTACGCAATGTGATAGTAATCTTTGGCACGGTAGCCTCGCCGTAAGCGTAGAGCAACTGTGCACCGTGAAGGATGACAGCATTGTACTCCTGACCTGTACCTGGCAAGAATCCTGGTACGTCAACGAGAGATACGATAGGAATATTGAAGGCATCGCAGAAACGGACGAAGCGGGCTGCCTTGCGGCTAGCGTTTACATCGAGTACACCTGCGTAAGCTGCTGGCTGGTTGGCTACGATACCAACGCTCTGACCATTGAAGCGGGCGAAACCTGTGATGATGTTCTTGGCGAACTTAGGCTGAACCTCGAAGAACTCACCGTTATCGGTTACGGCGCCGATTACCTTATACATATCGTATGCCTGGTTAGGATCCTCAGGGATAATCTCGTTCAGAGAGTCGTCCATACGGTCGATAGGGTCTGTGCACTCTACGCGTGGAGCCTCTTCTGTATTGTTGCTAGGGATGAAAGAGAGCAGGCTCTTGATCATCTCGATAGCCTCTTCCTCTGTCTTAGCAGCGAAGTGGGTTACACCACTCTTGGTTGCGTGAACAGATGCACCACCAAGGTGCTCTGCATCGATATCCTCACCAGTTACGGTCTTAACCACCTTAGGACCAGTCAGGAACATGTAAGAAGTCTGCTCCTTCATGATGATGAAGTCGGTCAAACCTGGAGAGTAAACTGCACCACCGGCGCAAGGGCCCATGATAGCAGAAATCTGTGGGATGACACCAGAAGCGAGGATGTTGCGCTCGAAGATCTCACCATAGCCGGCAAGAGCGCAGATACCTTCCTGAATACGAGCACCGCCTGAGTCGTTCATGCAGATTACAGGTGCACCCATGGTCATAGCCATATCCATCACCTTGCAGATCTTCTGTGCCATTGTCTCAGAGAGTGAACCACCGTTTACGGTGAAGTCCTGAGCATATACGTAAACCAGGCGGCCTGCTATAGTAGCGCTACCAGCTACCACACCATCACCGAGGTACTGCTTCTTCTCCATGCCGAAGTTAGTGCAACGGTGCAACTTGAACATGTCATACTCCTCGAAGCTACCAGCGTCAACCAACATTTCGATACGCTCACGAGCGGTATATTTGCCACGTGCATGCTGCTTCTCGATGGCCTTCTCGCCACCGCCAAGACGAGCCTGTTCGCGCTTAGCGATCAGCTCCTTAATCTTTTCTACTTGTTTACTCATAATTGATTATTATGTATTATTTTCTTATTCTTTTAGAATGATATTCTGAATATATGGGGTGATGGAGCGAACCAACATCGCATAATTCGGGCGCAAAGATACGAAAAAAACCGCAGATAGCGAACTATCTACGGTTAAATATTTAGAATAATGTGAAAAATCACTATTTTCGGGTTCTAAATCTCCCGGCTTTCAGCTATATGTTCTCCGTTTCTGGCTTTGCGCTCTCCGTTTCTGGCTATGCGCTCTCAGTTTCCGGGTCCTTACTTATCAGAATTCTATCAGTACTCGTGCATTGAGCTGTCGACCCGTTAAGTAATTAGGCACGGCATACTGCTGGTTGGTTACATCCGTTACCCAGTAGTAGCTGTTCACATTGTCGATGCCGAAGAGGTTGAGGCAATCCACACCGAGCATCACGCTCTTGAGGAACGTCTTCTTCTCGTGGTGCTTGTTGTCGAGCAGATGATAGCTCATTCCGATATCGGCACGGCGATAGGCGGAAGCACGGAAACTGTTGGTTTCCAATTCTCTATGTGGAGCTGCAAAAGGCAAACCGTCGGCGAAGGCGAGCTTCAGCGACATCTGCCATTTCTTGCTTCCAGGGAAATAGTCGGTGAAATAGAGATTCACCGCATATCGCTGGTCGGTAGGCAATGGGATGCTCTTGCCATTGAGCTTCATCTTCGTATTCATCAGCGAGAGACTGATCCAGGAATCTGTGCCCGGTACAAACTCGCCATAGAGCTTGAAGTCCAAGCCTGCCGCATGGCCGCTACACTCGTTCTGACCATAGTAAACCACCTTCACATTGCTTACGGAGTAAGGCACCAGGTTGTTCAAAGCCTTGTAATATGCCTCAGCCGAGAACTTATATCGCTGGTTGTTCAGCGAGAAGCGATGGTCGTAGCCGGCAATGAAGTGGATGCTTCGCTGACTCTTGATCTTCTGGTTGAGCGTTGCCACGGTGATGCCGTTGACGGTGGATGTATCTCTAAGTTCCTTGAAGAATGGAGCCTGATAGTAGAGGCCTGCCGCAAAGCGGAGCGTGGTATTCTCGTGGTAAGCCGGAATGATGGCGAGGGAGACACGAGGACTGAAGATGGTTTCCTGATTGAAGTTCCAGTGGCTCATGCGCACACCATAGTTCAGGGTGTAGTGGGTCTGACCATGTCCCGTGCTGTCGGCTGCGCCACTCGCAAAGCGGTAGGTGTCTTGAATGTAGGTCTCTATACGGTTGGCATTCAGCTCGTTTCTGGCCTTCATCGAATAAACCATGTAGAGGTCCTTGCCGTTGTGCGGAATGCTGTATCCTGCGGAATCTCTCATCTCGTATTCGATGGAGTTCTCTTCGATATGCTCTCGCTTGAAGGTGAAGGCTGCCTCTACATCATGCTTCTTTGCCTTGTGCTTCAGCATCAGCTTGCCGCTCATCACTCGGGCTGAGAGATAGTTGCGGGCATGTTCAAAATAGGTTCCTACACCCAGGTTCTCCGAAGTTTCGGTCTGATCGAGCCAATACTGTCCCTGAATATCATATTTCTCCTGCTCCTTGGTGTAGAAAGCGCTACCCAGCAGCGAGATGCTAGTGTTGTCGGTGATGTTGCGGGTGATGCCGAGGGTTCCGAAGTAGGTGAGGAATCGGTCTTTTTCCTGTCCGTCGAAGAACACCTTGAAGCTCTTCACGTTCTCCATCGTTCCGAAAGTGGTCTCACGGTCGGATGGCTCGAAGTTGTAATGATTATCCGAGATGTATCCAATGAAGTCCAGTTTCCAGCGCTTGTTGGGCTGATAGCTCAGATAAGTCTGGTAATCGAGATAGTTTGGTTTATACTCGCCCTTGGTCTCCATGGTGCCCAGGAGATAGGAGGTGGTCTTGTATCTTACGCTGTTGAGCCATGACAGTTTCTGGGTTCCCAGCCCCACGTAGGCATCGGCTCCCAGCAGACTGGCTGCTGCGCTTCCTTCCACCACCGGTTTCTTGCCCTTCGCCTTCAGGGTCTTATAGGTGATATCGAGTGCCGAACTCATCTTGTCGCCATATTTCGCCCCATAGCCTCCGGTGGAGAAGCCAATCTTATCAACCATATAAGGGTTGATGACGGAGAGACCTTCCTGCTGACCGCTTCTGACGAGGAACGGGCGATAGACTTCCACATTATTTATATATACGGAATTTTCGTCGAAGGCACCGCCACGTACGTTGTATTGCGAGGAAAGTTCGCTGTGGGTACTTACGCCTGCCTGTTGCTGGATGATACCCTCCACGGTGTTTCCGCTAGCCGAAGGAGCCATCTTGATATCCTTGATCTTGATTTCCTGGGTCTGGTCGGTCTGGATTTTCTCGCCTGTTACGTTCACCTCGCCGAGCATGGTGGCATCGGCATGGAGCACTATCTGCAGGGTCTGCTTGCCGCGCGGGCGTCGCAGAACTCTCGTTTTCGACTTGTATCCAATCATGGAGAATTTAACTGCCACGCTGTCAGCCGAGTGTAGCCTCATGCTGAACTCTCCCTTCAGGGAGGTGAAAGCCACCTTCCCCTGGCTCAATACCGAGACGGTAACGAGTTCCACAGGGTTGTTGTCATCGTCCATGACTCTACCTTGCAGCGTAAATTCCTGTGCCATCATCTTCAGGGTGGCAAGCAGGCATATTGTAAAAATGATGATTCTCTGTTTCATACCTTATTAAACGCAGAAACGGGCGATTTATTATAAATGCTGGCTAAAGTTCAATAAAAAACCCTTAAGGAAAACAAATTGATTCCTTAAGGGCTCCTATTTGATTTTTAATGTGATATTACTTGTTCATAGCGAAGTACAAGCCGCCGTTCATGGCCATGCGAACCTGGTAGAGACCATATTCATCGGCAGAAACGTTCATCTTCTCGCCGCTAGGCAAGCAAGCCTGGATGCTGCCATCCTCGTTGAAACTGAAGAGTTCACGGATGTCGCCATCCTTGCTGTATGACCAGCTCTTGTTCTTCTTGTCGAATACAAAGTATGATTTCTCGCCTTCTGGGTCGGTAATCTCGTAACCGTTCTTCAAGGTCTTGATGGCATAGAGTCTGCCGTCCTTGCCGGTTACGTTCTTGGTCTTGCCCACGTTGGCTACCACCTTGTCGCCTGTCCAGAACTCGATAGTATTGAGTACAAACAAGTCGGCTACCGAGCATACTGCGTAGGCAGGAGAGATAACCAGGAAGATCAATTCGTTGATGAACTTGTTGTCAGTTGCACCCTTGTTCCAGTCGAGCACTTTGTTGGTCAAACCGAAAGAACCGATGCAGGAACTCAAAGTCATGGCGCCTAATGAGACTGCGATGACTGCATTAACCATAAATTTCTTCATTATTCTAATTGTTTAGAGGTTATAAAAAATAGGCTTGCATGCCAAATAATACAAGCATACAAGCCCATGTACTATTTTATTCTGGATGTATAGCCGTTCAAGCTGGTAGAGGCTGGCTTGTTCTGGCCAGTCTGATAGCGCAATGCTGTGTCGGCTTACTTGGCTGATTCGAATTCGCGCAGGAAGCGGGTATCGTTCTCCGAGAAGAGACGAAGGTCGCTCACGCGATACTTCAGGTTAGTGATACGCTCTACGCCCATACCGAAGGCATAGCCTGTATAGACATTGCTGTCGATGCCGCAAGCCTCCAGATCGTGAGGGTCAACCATACCGCAGCCCAAGATTTCAACCCATCCTGTGTGCTTGCAGAAGTTACATCCCTTACCGCCACAGATGTTGCAGGAGATATCCATCTCGGCACTAGGCTCTGTGAATGGGAAGTAGCTAGGACGCAGGCGGATCTTGGTATCAGCACCAAACATCTCGCGGGCGAAGGTAAGGAGCACCTGCTTCAGGTCGGTGAAGCTTACGTTCTTATCTACATAGAGACCCTCCACCTGGTGGAAGAAGCAGTGGGCACGGGCACTGATGGCCTCGTTGCGGTATACTCGTCCTGGGCAGAGCACACGGATAGGTGGCTCGTGGGTTTCCATATAGTGAGCCTCGTCGTTGGAAGTATGGCTACGGAGAATCACATTCTTGGTAACGTCGTCAGAATTGGTCTTCTCTACAAAGAAGGTATCCTGCATGTCGCGGGCTGGATGGTCGGCAGCGAAGTTAAGCATGGTAAACACGTGCTTGTCGTCATCTACCTCAGGACCCTGGAACAGAGTAAAGCCCATGCGGCCGAAGATGTCGATAATCTGGTTCTTGACTACAGTCAGTGGGTGGCGTGTACCGAGAGCCACTGGGTAAGCAGTGCGGGTCAGGTCGATATCATCGCTAGATGACTCGGCTTCTTCCATCTGCTCCTTCAATCCGTTGATCTTGGCAAGTGCTGCCTGCTTCAATTCGTTGATTTTGATACCCACCTCTTTTTTCTGGTCGCCTGGCACATTGCGGAAGTCGACCATGAGGGCGTTGATCTCACCCTTCTTGCTGAGATACTTGATGCGAAGCTGCTCTACCTCCTCAGCGTTCTGGGCTGTGAGGGCATCCACTTCCTTCAAGAGTTCTTCAATTTTCTCTAATAACATATCTTATTAAATTGTCTGTTTACAAATTTGTTGAATTGTCTGTTTGCAAATGAAAAAGCGGGTGATTTGCGTGCCTTTGGGCTTGCAAAACTCACTTATTTGCTTATTTTGAGTGCAAAGATAACATTTTTTGCTTAAAATATGAAATATCTCAAAAGAAAGTTGTACTTTTGCATGGAAAATTTGAGAAATTTTATAAGTTTATGAAGAAACTATCTTTGATAACAGTCATGATGGCGGTGTTTACCATCGTTTGCTTCACCTCTGTGGGATGCACAGACAAGAAGCCGGCACCTGCCATCGATTCGACTGCGGCTGATACAACCGTGGCCGACACACAAGCTATGGACTCAACGGAGAAGATTATCGAGGAGACTCCGATGCCGAAGGCAGCCGATGAGTTGTTTGATGATTTCGTGTTCAATTTTGCGGCAAACCGCAAGTTGCAGATGAGTCGTATCAATTTCCCTCTTCCTGTTTATCACAACGACAAGCTGAAGAAGCAGATTGAGAAGAAACATTGGAGGATGGAGCATTTCTTTATGCGCCAGGACTACTACACGCTCATCTTCGACAACCGCAAGCAGATGAATCTGGTGAAGGATACCACCATCGACCATGTGATTGTAGAGAAGGTGTTCTATCGCAAGAAAGTGGTGCAGCAGTTCCTCTTCAATCGCATCAACGGTCTCTGGATGATGACCAGCATCAACTACAAGCCGATGTATCAGAATATGAATGCCAGCTTCCTGAAGTTCTATGGCGCCTTTGCCACTGATACGGCTTTCCAGGCACGCCATCTGCATAATCCAGTGAAGTTCACCGGTCCTGATCCTGATGATGATTTCAGTACGATGACCGGTGACATCGAGCCGGAGACTTGGCCTGCCTTTGCACCGCAGTTGCCTTCTGGCATGATTTACAACATCATCTATGGTCAGAAATACACCGAGAGCAGCCAGAAAATCTTCGTGATTCGAGGCATTGCCAATGGGCTGGAGACTCAGCTTACCTTCAAGAAAATAGGTGGCAAGTGGCAACTGATGAAGCTGGAGATGTAGTTCTTTTAAAAAAGTTGATAGTTAATAGTTGATAGTTAACAGTTAATAGTTTAACCAAATATGAAGGATATTCGTGACTATAGCCTTTTGGCTCACAATACGTTTGGAATTGATGCCAAGTGCAGGAGATTCCTTGAATACTCATCGGTAGAAGAGGCGCAGCAGATTGTGGCTGCACTTACCGATGCCGATAAGCCGCTGCTCATCTTGGGTGGCGGCAGTAATCTCTTGCTTACAGGCGATTACGCGGGCACGGTGCTCCATTCTTCCATCATGGGAATTGAGGTGCTTGGTAATGGCGAATTGGCTGCTGCTGAGCATGATGATGCCTTGCTGAATCCGGAGTTCGTGTTCCTGCGTTGCGGCAGTGGCGAGGTGTTCGACGATGTGGTGGCTTACGCCGTGGAGCATGGCTATCATGGTGCCGAGAACCTGAGCATCATTCCGGGCGAAGTGGGAGCGAGTGCCGTGCAGAACATCGGAGCCTATGGCGTGGAAGCGAAGGATATTATATATAAGGTGGAAGCCGTAGAGATTGCTACGGGCAGGGTAGTGGTGTTCGATAACCAGGATTGCCATTACTGCTATCGCCAGAGCAAGTTCAAGCACGAGTGGAAGGATAAGTATCTGGTTACCCATGTCGTCTATCGACTTTCCCGGAGCTTTGTGCCTGATCTGGATTACGGCAATATCCGTGCATCCCTGGCTGCCAAGCATATCGAGAATCCTACAGCCCAGCAGCTTCGTGACGTCATCATCGAGATTCGCAACGCCAAGTTGCCAGACCCTAAGGTGCAGGGCAATGCGGGCAGCTTCTTCATGAATCCTATCGTGGAGAAGGCGAAGTTTGAGGAGCTGGCTGCGCAATATCCGGGCATGCCTCATTATACCATTGATGGGGAACACGAGAAAATTCCTGCAGGCTGGATGATTGACCAGTGTGGCTGGAAGGGAAAGAGCCTGGGCCGTGCCGGAGTGCACGATAAGCAGGCGCTGGTACTGGTGAATCGTGGTGGTGCCACGGGCGGGGAAATCGTGAACCTCTGCGAAACTATCCGCAAGGATGTGAAGCAGAAGTTTGGCATCGATATTCATCCGGAGGTAAATGTTAAGTGAAAAGTGAAGAACGAAGAGTGAAGAACGAAGAGTTAAGAATTCGCGGTTTTTCAGATAAAGATTTGAATATTAATGAAGGTAACTTTATTGGGAACAGGAACATCGAGTGGTGTTCCTGTTTTAGGTTGTAATTGTGAGGTGTGTCGCAGCAAGGATCCGCGCGACAACCGCTTGCGCTGTGCAGCGTTGATAGAAACGGAGAATACCCGAATCCTGATAGATGCGGGACCTGATATCCGCCAGCAGCTCCTGCGTGTGCCTTTCCGCAAGATAGATGGTGTGCTGATTACTCATATCCATTATGATCACGTAGGAGGCATAGATGATTTGCGCGGTTTCTGCATATTTGGTGATATCAATATCTATGGAGATAAGCTGGTAACGGATTCCCTGCCGCATACCATGCCCTACTGTTTTCCGAAGGAAGCCGAGAAACTCTATCCGGGCGCACCGAAACTGAAGCTACATACCATCAATCCGCATGATACCTATCAGATAGGCGACATCGAGTTCATGCCTATCCGGGTGATGCACGACAAGATGCCTATTCTGGGCTACCGTTTCGGAAAGTTTGCCTATATCACGGATATGAAGTCGATGGACGATGTTGAGTACGCCTATCTGGATGGGGTAGAGACTCTGGTGATCAATGCCCTTAGATTCGATAAGCCGCACCATAGCCATCAGTTGGTAGCTGATGCCATCAAGGTGGCTCGCAGGATAGGGGCTAGGCAAACCTATCTCACCCATGTTACCCATCAGATAGGCTTGCATGATGCAGCCAATGCCCGATTGCCCGAAGGGTTCCAATTCGCCTATGATGGATTGATTCTTTGATAAAAATATAACATTGTGGCTTTTCTTATTCCTGTCTTTGGGAAAAGAAAAGCCTTTGTTTTATGGCGAAAAATAAAAAAGCACTACATTTATAGTTAATAAGAATTAAAAGAGTGTACTTTTCTTAGAAAAAGCTTGCAGGGTTCGTATATTATTTCTATATTTGCATGTGTGTTTTTCATAGTATTAGATTTAAGGTTAACAAGGTAATGGGTCACGGCGGTGACCCTTTTTTTATTTCTACCCCTTTGTATGGGCATTTTTCTCCCTTCGGTAAATGCATTTTTCTCCCTTCAGTAAATAAAGTATGGGCATAAAAAATGCGGCCTTTCGAGCCGCACTTCTTATTATAGAGTTCCCTCATTTCCGCTTTGGGATATTTGGAATCTTATTTCTTTCTTTTGAATTTCCGATAGAGCTTCCATGCCAGAAGCGCTCCATCGAAAGCACCCGTTCCAACGGAAATCATGCTTGCTATTCTTCTGCCCCTGCTGGCTTCCTTCGAGAAAGCGTCAGGTTTGGTGAAGAGCGAGTTCCATAGGGTCTTGATCTTCTTGTCGTCAGCCTCAATGCTCTTGCGGAGCGCCTCCTTGCGCAGTCTGATGTCGTTGAGGCTCCTGTACTCGATGCAGCTATCGCCGTCATTCATGCACAGCTCGTCGTTGTCTTGCTCTTTAGTCATCATAATGCTCAGGTATTATTTTTGCATGAGGAGGCTGGCCAGGAATTTCACCAGCGGTTTCTCGATCCATTGATGTCGGAACAGGATGAAGAGAACCAATATCAATAAGTATGCTCCCGCCACGATGCAGAATGCAGGTGCCAAGCCCACATAGTCGGCCAGGGCGAATGCGGCAGCAAACGAAAGATATATCATTGATATGGCAAGCAGGGTGAACAGCAGAAAGCAGATGGCAATAGCCGTAATCAACCTGACCACCTTATCCACGACATCGAGCTTCATGTACTCCGACTGAAGCCCGATGTAATGCTTGAGCACCTCTACGAGCTGCCCGATGGTTTCTACATTCTTGTCACTAGAAAACATCCTTATCGCCTGATAAAGTTAATTTCTTGCTGTTATACCTCAGGAGCAGCCTCCTTGATGTCGTCAACCAAGTCTTCCACTTCCTTGCGGCTCAACTTGATATCGTGCTTCTTGCAAAAATCATCCACTGCGCCAGCAATCTTGCTGCGTGTATCTGCGCCCTTCTCAGGAGCAAAAATCAAACCAAGTGCTGTACCTGCGAGTGCACCACCGAGGAATGCACCAATGTAACCTAATGCCTTCATAATTCTTAAGTTTTAAATGTTATACAATTATATAGCTGTTGATAGCCGAAATGCGCCTCGACACCCCAGGGGCATCTGTTGTGCGTGTTTTGCTTATCAACTGCAAATATACTAATATTTCTCCAAAAAACAAGTTTTTAACTCTTAATTTTTCGTTAAAAGTGTTGTTTTACCTTGAGTTTAACAAACTTTATGCAGTAAACCTTTCTTTCTTAGCAAAATATTTTGTATTTTCGCAGAACAAAAGCGAACTATGCCTGTATAACCAGTAAAAAAGTGCAGCGTAGGCGCTATATATAATAAGGTGAATTAATTAATATAACATTTAAACATCAATACATTTTTTAAAACAATTATGAAGAAATTATCAGTTTTCAGCTTAGGATTGTGTGCTGTATTGGCACTCGCTAGTTGTGGATCATCTAAGGAAAGTGCTTACAAGAAGGCATACGAGAAGGCTCAGCAGCAGGAGGCTCAGCAGGAGACTCCAGCTCCAGAACCAGTGGTTACTCCATTGGAGACTACTACTCCTGCAGAGAGCACAACTACAGAGGTTGACAATGCTACAGTACGTCAGGAGAACTTGGACCTCATCTCAGGTTCTGGTCTGCAGAACTACAGCGTTGTTGTAGGTTCTTTCTCTCTCAAGGCTAACGCAGAGGGTTTGGCTAGCACATTGAAGAGTGCCGGCTATGATTCTCAGATTGCATACAACAGCGAGCGCAACATGTATCGTGTCATCGCTGCTACATTCGTAGACAAGGCAGGTGCCGTTAAGAGCCGCAACAAGCTCCGCGCAGGCAAGTATCCTGATGCATGGTTGCTCTTGAAGAAGTAATTCTTTTGCGTTTCACCAAGATTCTGAAATTTTCGTTTGAATGCGAATTTTATCAATAGATTACGGTAAGAAACGTACCGGACTGGCAGTTACCGACCCATTGCAGATCATTGCTAATGGGTTGGCAACTGTTGCTACGTCTGAGCTCTTCGAGTTTTGCGAAGCCTATATCCAGAAGGAGCAGGTGGAGCGCATCGTCATCGGAAAGCCTACTCAGCCCAACGGGCAGCCCAGCGAGAACCTGGCGCGAGTAGAGAACTTCTACAATCGCTGGCGCAAGGCGCATCCCGAGGTGCCTATCGAGTATTACGATGAGCGATTCACCTCTGTTCTTGCCCATAGGGCGATGATAGACGGCGGCGTGAAGAAGAAGACGAGAAGAGAAAACAAGGGATTGGTAGATGAGATAAGCGCTACCATCATATTACAGGATTTTATGCAATCAAGAAGATGATTTTACCAATTTATATTTATGGTCAGCCTGTTTTGAGAAAAGTGGCTGAAGATATTACTCCAGATTACCCTGAACTCAAGGAGTTGATTAATAATATGTATGAAACCCTCGATTCCAGCAATGGCATCGGCCTGGCTGCGCCGCAGATTGGCTTGGCCATCCGCCTGGTGGTCATCGACCTGGACGTGCTCAGCGACGATTTTCCTGAGTACAAGGGATTCCGCCATGCGTTCATCAATCCGCATATCTTGGAGTATGATGAGGAGGCTGAGAAGGATTCTTCTGACGAGGGTTGTCTCTCTATCCCAGGCATCAACGAGAAGGTGGTTCGTCCTACACGCATCCACGTGAAGTATATGGACGAGCAGTTCCAGGAGCACGATGAATGGGTATCTGGTTACCTGGCGCGCGTCATGCAGCATGAGTTCGACCACTTGGAGGGAACCATGTTCGTAGACCGTGTGTCTCCACTGCGTAAGAACATGATTGCCGGAAAGCTCAAGAACATCATCAAGGGCAAGTTCCGCTGCAGCTATCGTACTAAGATTCGTCGATGAAAAAGTTTATTTTCACTTTTGTGCTGATGCTGACCGCTTTGTCGGCATCGGCGCAATATAGAGTTGACCGGCTCGTCACTGCCGGCAGAAGTGCCTTGTATTACGAGGACTTCGTTCTTTCCATTAAGTATTTTAATCTAGCCATCGGTGCCAAGCCTTATCTCTATGAGCCTTGGTATTACCGCAGTGTTGCCAAGTTTAATCTCGATGATTACATGGGTGCTGAGAGTGATGCCTCTGAGGCGTTGAACCTCAATCCCTATATCAACGATATCTACGACTTGCGTGCCATCTGCCGTATCCGTCAGAACCGTTTCTCGGATGCCATCGCCGATTACGATGCAGCCATCCGTCTGGAACCGCGCAACCGCAACTACTGGTTCAACCGCGCACTCTGCCTCATGGAGGAGAAGCATTACGACCAGGCGCAGCTGCAGCTGGATACCATCATCACCAAATGGAAGGATTATTCCAACGCCTATTCCCTGAAGGCCGAGGTGTATCTGCACCAGAAGGACACCGTGCAGGCGGAGAAATGGCTCGACCAGAGCCTCAAGCTGAACCCTTTTGATGGAGATGCATGGACCACGCGTGCCTATATGGCACTTGCCCGAAAGGAGTGGAAGACGGCGGATGAGGCGCTCACCAAGTCGCTGCATTTCAAGCCGAACAATGTAAACAGTTACATCAACCGTGCGTTGGCTCGTATCAACATCAATAATCTACGAGGTGCGATGAGCGACTATGATGCTGCCATCGACCTTGATCCCAACAATTTCCTGGCCCACTACAACCGTGGCTTGATGCGTGTGCAGTTGGGCGATGACAACCGTGCCATCACCGATTTCGACTTCGTCATCAAGATGGAGCCGAAGAACTTCATGGCCATCTTCAACCGTGCCCTGCTGCACGACAAGACGGGTAACCTGAAGGCAGCTATCCGTGATTATTCTACGGTTATCGGGCAGTTTCCAAACTTCTGGACGGGTCTTTCCTATCGTGCCCGCTGCTATCGCCGCCTGGGTATGACGGCGAAGGCAGAGATGGATGAGTTCCGCATCTTCAAGGCGCAGATGAACAAGCACATCGGCATTCAGCCTCGCTGGAGTGCGAAGACCAAGAAGGAGATGCGCAAGCGTTCTGAGATAGACCCGGATAAGTTTGCTTCGCTCGTGGTGGATGATGAGCCGAAGTATGAGCACAATTACAAGAGTGAGTATCGTGGCAGGGTGCAGAACCGCCAGGTGGAAACCAACTATCTGCCTATGTTCCAGCTCTCTTATTTCCCTAATGCCCAGAATGTGAGTGGGGTACAGGCGTTCGATAAGGCTGTGGAGGATTTGAACCTGCAGCTTAGTGCTCTTGCTTTAGGCTCTTCTGCATCAGGTTCCAAGGCTGCTGCCGCTAAGGGCAAGACTTCTGATAAGGTGTATATCGTATGCTCTAAGGAGCAGTTGGATGAGAATGGTTCCATGAAGATATTCTCTCTGATAGATAAGCTCTCGGCAGAGCTGAGTGTGGCAAAGGATATCGAGCAGAAGAAGCTGATTCTCATGCGTCGTGCCATCGCCCACAGTGTGCTTCGCGATTTCGAGGCAGCCATCAGCGATTTCACCTATTATATATCTCTGGATGATAAGAATGCCCTGGCCTATTGGCAGCGTGCCGTATGCCAGGCAGAGATGGACGAGTTCAACAAGGCAGAGGGCAAGGGAGTGGTGAATATCCATTCTGCCGAGGCTGATTTCAGCGATGCCATCCGCCTGAGCAGCAACAATGCCTACATCTATTATAACAGAGGTAATCTGCATGCCGGCAGAAACGAGCTTTCCAAGGCGATAGATGACTATACCATCGCCTTGAAGATTGATAATCGATTGGCCGAGGCTTATTATAATAGAGGTATAGCCCGTGCCAAGAGCGGCAACAGGCAGGCTGGCATCCAGGATCTCTCTAAGGCTGGAGAGCTGGGATTATATGATGCTTATTCTGTGATTAAGCGATTGAATAAGGCGAAATAATAATAAAAAAATCCCGCAGATTGATAGTCTGCGGGATTTTTTTTTATATTCTCGTCACCTGCTTTACGCCCTTTACGGCACTCAGTTTCTTGATCAGTGCATCCGTCTTGCCGGCATCATCGATCATCACGGTTACATTGCCCGAGAACAGGCCGTCCTTGGATGAAATGTTGATGCCTCTCATCACGAGCTTATCCTCTTTCGAGATGATGTTCGTGATGTTGCTCACGATGCCGATATCATCATTTCCGATGATTCTCAGGGTGATGGCATACTTCGATGTACCCTTGCCGCTCCATTTCGCCTTCACGATGCGATAACCGAAACGGCGGCGCAGCTCCTTGGCGTTAGGACAGTCGATGCGGTGAATCTTGATACCCTTGCTGATGGTCACGAATCCGAAGATAGGGTCGCCGTAGATAGGGTGGCAGCAGTGGGAGAGCTCGAAGTCGATGCCCTTCAGGTGCTC
>ENA-UEOZ01000316-UEOZ01000316.1-human-gut-metagenome-genome-assembly--contig:-NODE-316-length-36702-cov-160.572205_pt1 | contig 36702 bp, 32 predicted proteins | sample MGYA00242898_ERZ507912 | MGnify/ENA primary metagenome ERZ507912 (study PRJEB26167, sample SAMN06115410) | human gut metagenome | host: Homo sapiens | place: China:Chongqing | collected 2016-04-27... | reverse complement strand
TGTCTACGCTCTTTTTTCATTACTTACACTGTTTTTGAATTGTTAAAACCGTGTAAAGCAAATCTGTATTAAGTCATTTGAACCGTCGTTTGTGGTGTTGGCGAATCTGATTTCATAACATTTCTCTATGAAACCGTATAACACACTGAGTATAAGCATGTTGTCTCCAAACGCTCAAAACTCAAGAATTTCGTACCAAAGATTTCTTAGTCCGCCGAGCTCATAGTATTGAGCATCAGAAATACAAATATTGTCAGGCAAACTAACCGCCAAACAGGAATTTTATCAGCGAAATCCGGTTAGGCAGGGCTTTCAGTTCCTGTCCGCACCACTGCAAGCAGCCGTGTAACTTGCTGGGTTTCTATCTTCAATGCCGCGGGCATTCTTTCCGTATCAGTCTAATACTATCATTCTTGCTGTAGCATTATCCATTTCAGGCATTGTCTTTCCAATCGGAGCGTTGATATAAGTTCCGTCTGCTATGATATATTTGTGTCCTTTATACATGATGTAATCCCCCTTTACATTGCCTTCTGAGAATTCTATCGCAGATGCAAGATGACCGGGATAATATACGAGGATGCACTTCAGACCAAGCAAGTCGCGCACTAAGCGTGTGAGAAGGATTGAGCGGTCCTCACAGTCGCAATATGGATAGAACAGACTTTCTTCGGCAAAGAACGCTCTGTCTCCACCCCACACCTTGTCGTCATATTCGTATTCGAGTCCTGTTTGTACCATATTGAGTAGGCGACTTACAGCTTCTAACTGCGAAAGACCTTCCATTTGTCTGCGCAATTGCAGATAGACGAGGTTGCTTGTGGTTATGTCCATAGGCGTGTTGGCATACATCGCCCACCGTGTCATTATGTCGTCATCAATAAACGAAGTAGGATAAGTGGAATAGAAGTCCATGAGATTTTTGTTTACGGATGCTTCTATACCAAAACCTCCATAGCGTTTTGATGTGATTCTGCGAATGTCCGACGGCATTGAGGTGAATCTCTGGCATGTATTAATGTAGAGCGACAAAGGTTTCTCATTCGGAAATTCCACATTACATATAGAGAGGCGTGTCGGCAACTGTTCGATGCCAAAGTAGGTTTCACCATCTATTTCGTACGAGACGTGGTCGTAAATATAGTGCTTTGATGCATAGAGCATATAAAGGCGATTGTCGTTTGCACCCAGACGCATCTTATAGCCCGACTGCATATAGAGGTACGCCATGAGCAGAGTGGCGGCGTTTGTCCGCTCTCCTTCTATGCTGTAAGCCAGCGAACGCAGCATTTGCAGATATGCCCAATCGCTTAGTTGCAGTGAATCGCGCAGTGCAAGGCAGTCTATTATCATATTGTCGTAGCTGTTGCCGGTAAGCGTCTGCAAGGCATCAGCCACATTGTTATTGCTTAATCCGTCAAGTGTTAATTTTATATCAGAATCAAATCTCACCTTACATTGTGTACCGAAGAATGTAAATGCAGTGTATTTCTGCACCTCGACAGGAACTTCAATGATTGGTTCTATGGGTTGTGGCTGGGGCTGGGGAGGTTTTGGTGTAACAACTTCCTCTATTACAATTGGCTTTTCCTCCACAGGTTTCTGTTCGTCTTCTTCGGGCATAACCACCGGGGGGACGGGCTTTTCTTCCGGTACAGGCACCGGTGCTGTGTGTTCAAAGTCTTTCCACGGATTTCGTACAAAGCTTATAAACTCATTCATAGCCTGCTTGCGGAAATCCTCTAATTCTTTTCTTGTCTGTTTTCGGAAATCGTCGAGTCCACGTCTTAGCTTGTTGTTTGAAAGCGTTTGGGCATGACCCCAAGTTATACTAAGAACCATGCCCAATATTATTGTTATAAATCGTTTGTGTATCATAATTTATCATCAAAGACTGTATCGACAATATCGTAAAGCTTGTCGCCTTCGTTTTCGAGTTCCTGCTGCATATTGCGCTTGATGCGTGCTATGAGCTCCTTTTTGTCGAAAGCTATACGTACCTGAACCTCAAAGTTGTTGTTGGGTAATCTGCGGTAGATGGCAAGCACAGGAATAGCGTTTGTCAATGTCTGGTCTACAATCATTCTCGATCTTTGGTTAAACTTGTCGATAGTTGTTGCCGTCAGAGCATTGCTCTGGCTATTGTCGAGTTTCTGCTGCATTGCCGTTACAAGTTCGGTCTTCAACATTGCTGCAAGTTCTGTCTGTGCTGCTGCTCGTGCTGCTGCATAGCCTGAGTTGTACGTTCCTGCTGTCTGCTGTGCCGTCTGCATGATATATCGTTTTGTGACGTTTCCGCTTTCGTCTGTTGTCAGTTCAGCGCTGTAAAGCTGGCTTCTCGTCACCTGTTGTGCTATGTCTATGTCTCCGGCTGGCACTGTCCATCCCTCAGCCTTAAGTTCCTTTGCTTGTTTCTTTGCCTGTTTGGTGGGTTTGGCGTTGAGCATTTTCATATTAATGGCATTGAGTTCCTGCTGTTGTCTTGCCAGTTCCATTGCTGTTTGTGCGGTTGCTGTGGTTGCAATCATGATTGCTGCCACAAAAGAAAGAATCTTCTTCATAATCCTATTTTTTTTTTATTGTTTATATTATTTGCCAGTTTAAGCAAGAGGGGCAGAAAAAGTAACCCTTAGATGTTGGAAAAAACATTATAATCAGTTGATTTCTTCCAGCAATACCTTGGCTTCAGCCTGATGTTGGCAATAATCCTTTGCCTTCAGGTATTTGTGCAACTGTCTTCGGGCTTCTTTTACGTCGTCAAGTTTCACGAGCAGATAGATGTATGCCCAGCGTAATTCGCTGTTGGTGTTTCTCTCCAATTCTTCTTCGTAAACCAATTCCTCATCGTCGAATTCCACATCCTTTCCATATAAATCTTTCAATGCTATATCTGAGGTGTGCAGAGCCTTCTTCGTAACGGTCAAAGCCTGTTTGTAGTCTTGCCGATTCATTAATTTGGTTATCTCAGCAATGTCGGCATTTCCACTACGATAGTCGCTGAACGTAGGCTGCGATATGCCGGTTTTGTCCAAAGGCGATATTTGCATACGCCACAATGGTACTAACACGAGCGTCAGCAATATCACTGCTGCCATTGCTGAGACGATGCTGGTGTATAGTCTTGCTGTAGTGCGTCGTGCCATACGCTGCTCCATTTCTGCCATACGCTCCAGCTTCCTCTTTCTCTCTCCGAGCCTTGCCACAATTAGCATAGTATCGCCATCGGCGACATTGGGATTAAATTTCTCTTCGTTCATAGCATGGGTTGTTTTAGATGTTACATTTTTGAAACTCTTCTGTTGCCATGCTCCGCAACGTGTTCATACATTTATTCTTGGCTGTCTTCAGACCGTTCTTGCTCGAACTTCTGTCGCTGCGCAGCATAAGAATCTCGTCAAGGCTTTTGCCTTCGTAATAGAACATTGTGAGGATTTCTACGCAACGTGGCGAAAGGCGCTGTATGCAATCATCCACAATACGTGCTTTCAGCGTGTCTGCACTCTCTTCGCAGGTCATTGTCATTGTTTCGGAGTGTTCCGCACTGTCGAATATCTCGCCGTAATAGTCGAGTCGTTCGCTGCGCACGAGTTCGCGATATTCCATCTTTGCGAACGCCATAACAAACGTCAGCAGACTGCATGTCATCGGCTGCACCTCACCTGTATGTCGGCGTCGCACTACATTGCCGTCAGAAACAGATATGGTACCATTGGTCATTTCTGTCCATATCTTCAGGAAAGCGGTCTGGAAAATCTCCTGTTTGCGGTCCTTGTCAAAGAAAACATCCTTGAAATGGCGGTCAAAATAGCTCCGTGCTGAAGCGTAGAACCATTCCTCCATGTATTTGTCGTGCCGCCAAATGCCCTCCACCACCTCTGCATCTACATGGTTGCGGCGCATTGTTCTCATTTTTAGCAACATTCCTCTAAGTTTCTTTTTACTTGTTTATATGTTAAAAACACATCTGGCATGAAAGTAACCCATCCTGCCGATATTTATTGTTCTTTATCGGGCAGCACTCTTATCATCAAAGTTTGCACCTGCAGTTCTGGATCGTAGTTAAGATGTTTTTCCAACCAATGGTTAAACTTTCTGCGGGTCATCGTGCGCATAAGGTCGGCATTGATGAACGGATTTGGTGAGAACACCACATGCACATAATTAATTTCCGGTTCTTCGCCGCAAGTCATCTGATAGCCGTTTTCGTCGTTTTCGAAAAAAATATGGCGCTTGTCCTTGCCCACACGAAACGGCAAATCGTCATCACCGATGTATGGCAGGATGCACACCACTGTGTTGCGGTCCTCGAAGAACGCTGCCATATAACCCGCTTTCGGCGAGCTGAACGACATTGCGAAGCGGTCACCGGCAACATACTCGCTGCTTTCATAGCGGTCGGCTGTGCCGTTACGCAATGTTTTTGCCACAAATTCCACGGGAGCATATTCTATTGGTGTTGCGTAGAAGTCGACGGTGACATTCAGCGTGAACATATTGTCGGCATATACAGGCTCCGAAACCACGGGAGCATTTATGTGTCTCACCAGTTTGCCTTTAACCTGAAGGCGAGACATTTGGTCGAAGCGGTCGCCACGGTTTGTGAGTTCAAGCAATGACTGTGATGTGACAGTGGTGCCAAACTTGTCTGCCAACGCCATAACAATGGCGTTCTCAACAGCTTTGGTTCTGGCTTCGTCATACGAAATACTGCCTGAATATGTATAAGCATAAGTTCCTCCGCATCTTTCCTGCTTGACTTTGGCAAGCAGTGAGGAGGTGCAGAGGAACAATATAATGGTTATGAAGACTATTCTCTTCATTGTGAATCAGATTAGAAGGTATAGCCTAAGGTGAGGGATAACATTGGGATATTATATTCATCATCATAATATGATTCGATATCAACAGTCTTATTTATAGAATAAAACCCAGTCACACCTATTACGACATGTTTCAACTCTAAAGCCAAATCGATTGATGGACCTACAAGGAATGCTTCATTATAACCAGCCAATGAAAAATAACCTCCTGCAACACCTAGTTTCGGCACAAAAAGACAATTGTTACCTATTCTTTTACGATAACCCATATTAGCATGAAGCATAGCAGCTGTGTTATCACCTTCTGTGGCTAATTGCACTGCGGGAGAAAATACCCATAAGCCGACATTCTTAAGTGATATATTTGCTTGAGCAATGATTGTATACGGATAACCTTCAAGAAAAGCTCCACCAGCTCGCACATTATAAGTATTCTGTGCATTTGCTCCAATGGCAGTCATTGCCATTGCCAATGATAAAAGAAATTTTTTCATAATCGTTTTTATTTTTAGAATTTAATATTTTTCCATGTATTCAGCATCTTCGGCGAAACAGTCACACAGGGTGTCTGCTTCTTGCCTTTTGCCACAATCGACTTGCGCATGACGTTCTTCTTCACATAGTCATAGAGTTCGCCGTAGCTCACCTCGCCTTTCGTGTCCTGTAGTTTCTTCATGATAAAGTAGGAGAAGAGTCCGTGAGCCTGTTCTTCGTAGGCAAGAGCCGTCTCTGTGCCTGATGCCGCTGTGAGTACTACAACATTTCCGGTCACCGCTTCTTGCTTTACCACTGGTGCGATGCCACGGTGAGTTTCGTCAAGGGCTGCCACATTCTGACGGTCGTTACCGCTGAAACAAGCGTCAATAAGCACAAGCGCACTGTTGAGAGGAAGTTTTCCGAGTGAAGTATATATTTCTTTAAGGCTATAGCCGTTATTCACGTCGTTGATGCTGACGTCTGCAGGGATAAGCTTGCAGTTGCCTTTCTCGTCAGGCACTCCGTGTCCGGCATAATACACAATGAAGTTGGCGTCCTTGCCATACACATCAGCCACTTCACTGAACCATTTTAGCATTTCCTTCATTTCCAGATACTTGGCGTTTACAGCAAAGCGTATGTTCTCTCGTGGCAGTCCTAAAGTGCGCAGACAATATTCCTCGAATGTCTTGCCGTCCTGAGCTGCATATTTAACGTTCGGGGTGTCCTGATTGGCATATTTCTCATTGGCTACAATCAGGCAGAACGTGTTTTCGCGGCTCATAGAACTTCTCGGGATATTCATGTCGATGTCTGATGTGCCGGGGGTGATGCTTGTGATTTTAGGAGCCGAAGGCTTTACACTGCTAACTTCATCTTTACCTGCAGCTGAGTCATCACCATAATTGCTAAGGTCAATTCCTGCTAAAGGATCTGAATAAGTTGGAACAACTGCTTTAGTATAGATTACATTACCTGCCAAAAGGTCTGACTCGTGGATTGTGGAAGGCATGTTGAATTTTGTCGTAGTTTTTGGATTGAATGCTTTCTTACCCACTTTCTCAATAGAATTTGGAATATAAATTTCTGAGAGCTTTGTAAAACTAAAGAAACAATAATTCGAAATCTCTGTGATGCCTTGCTCAAGCACAACTGTGCGAGTTTTATATATATTTGCAATTTGGCCTAAATCAACTGTAGAAACTTGCAGTGTATGGCCTTTCTTGTCCTTTACTTGTGCGGGAATGACCACCATAGCGGCTTTGTTGTCGAAACCAGTTATGACGGCTTTGCCATCATTTACCTTGCATTTGAATGCTATTCCGCGATTGAAATAGGTGAACGATTCGGCTGAAACATTAATTGCCAGCATCAAAACCATAATAAATGATAACAGTTTTTTTGTATTCATATTTTTAGTGTTTTGTTTGTTAAAGTCATTTTCGTATAAAGGTAACCCATCTATCGTAATTTATTTGCGTCCTGTCACCATCGGTGTTTGTCTGATGCGGCTCTCGTATGTGCTGAATATGTCGGCAAGTCTCTTTTCCAATGTGCTACGGCTCATGTTCATTGTCTTCTTGCCGAGGCTGTAAAGGGCGTAGGAGAGTTTGCCCACTCGCTTGCCTTTCACTTCCGAACTGAGTTGGTAGGGTTTGCAGGCACTTATTGTCAGCCACTGCTCCTCAATGGGTTTTGCTGAAGGAGTACCGGGTCGTCGTGGAATATTGAATTTTATGTCCACTCCTCTGACACATTCATCGTCGTCGCCGCAAGTGGCATCACCGCTATGACAGGCGTCAATCGCTACAATAAGTTGACCTTTGCTACCGATGCGGCGCCTTATCTGTTGAAGAAACACAGCCACCTCATCATCACTGAAATGTCGTTCGCCACGGTCTTGTGGACAGTAAGTCATGTATGCATCGTACGGTATCCACGACTCGTCCCACTCCGAGTGGCGTCCTGTCCAGCGCATTGCTTCGTCGCCGTCAAGGTCTGTCATGAGTTGCCCATGTCCCGAATAGTGTATATACACGATGTCGCCCTGTTTGCAACGGGCGGCAAGCTGCTTGAAAGCTTTCACCATATTAGCCTTAGTGGCTTGCTCGTTGCGTAGCGTGGCAATATCGGTGAAGCCCATGTTTTGAAGCATATTCACCACATAGTGTATGTCGTTGTCACCATTTATCTTAGCCCAACGTGTATCTAACTGTTTGCCTAAACCGAACACTAAAGCACGGTGGACGGCACCGCAACATGTTGCAGCACTACACAATACCATAATGACTGTAAGCACGAATCTGCTCATAGTTGTCGTTTCTGTCGTTTAAACGAGTGTAATATAATAATGGGTTAGTTTGTGAATACAAAAAAAAGCGTGGAAACTGTATATACTAAAACAACAATGATTCGACTTGATGAATTTTGACGATAATACCTGCAAATAACTGATAATAAGGAAATAAAGTACAAAAATCAAATCATAAATAGATTTAAACGAATCATAGTTAATTGGGGATATGTGGGAACATTTACGGGAAAGATATTACCTTTGTGGCTGAAATAAAAAACATAGGAACATGAAGATTACCATCATCACAAAGGAATGCAAGACCAAAGACAAAGACGCTCCTGCAAAAGCCAATCTTTGTTTTCGACTCCGAGATAAGGATGTTGACATCAAAGTCCGTTCCGACATTGAGGTTATGCTTGACTATTGGGACAATGATGCACTTTCCTATCGAAGGACAAAGAAATTACCATCTGACGAGCAGAAGAAAGTCAAGGTTTTGGTGCAGACCATTACAACGGCTCTTAGCGAGCAGTATAACTCTGCGACTGCTGATGTTGCATGGATGAAGAATGTTATTGACGAATGTGTCAATCCAACTTCAAAGTCAACAGAGACATTGACTACAGTTGTTTCGAGAATGGAACAATACATTGCGGAACATCCCATGAGTCCGAAATCAGCACTCGTTTATAAACCAACGATCAAGAAGCTTCAACGCTATGAAGCCTACAAGAGGGAGATAGAGGGAAAGGAAGGCTTCACGCTCTATTGCGAGACTATCCGTCCCGAAGACTACCTTGATTTTAGAGAGTATGTCATAAACGAATATATTCATTACAATGACTACCCAGAGTTTTATAAACAGTTCAGCCTTGACATGCACCCTCCCAAGCAGATGTCAAGCACACAGATTATAGGTATCATGCATCATCTGCGTATTGTTGGGCATTGGTGCATCAAGATGGGGTTTACAACAAACCGCTCATGCGATGCATTCACTATCCCTGCAGCCGTGCAAGGCACACCTTTTTATCTGACGATAGAAGAACGTGACAAGGTTTACAATGCAAACCTACATAACAAGCCAGAGTTAGAAGTGTATCGTGACTTGTTCATCTTCCAATCAATGGTGGGTTGTAGAGTCGGAGACCTGTTTTCTTTTACCAAAGACAATATAGTCGGTGACATATTGCAGTATCTTCCACACAAGACCATGCGTAAACGGTCGCAGACCGTGAGCGTCCCGCTTACCACAAAGGCTATGGAAATATTAAAACGTTACGATGGCAAGCAAGAAAAGCTTCTGCCGACAAAGCAAGTGTATCAATACAACGAGGGCATCCGTGCCGTGCTTCGAGAATGTGGCATTAACAGAATGGTTACTATCCTTGACACCGTCACAGGAAAGGAGGTTCAGAAGCCAATATGTGATGTTGCTACAAGCCACATGGCAAGACGCAACTTTATCGGCAACCTATACAAGAAAGTGAAAGACCCCGAGCTTGTGAGTTCCATGACAGGACATGTAAACGGAAGCAGAGCTTTCGCCAGATACAGAGAGATTGATGAGGAAACGAAAGTAAATCTTGTCAACCTCATCAACTAACGTTTATACAATCTACCAGTTATACATCATTATATATAGAGTAGCATGAAAGTAACAGCATTCATCCGAGAAACCTCGGCAAAGAACAACATAACCGATCAGGCGCACGTTTATTTCCGTGTGCGTGACGGCAAGACTGACATCAAGGCTGTCAGCGAGTTATCCATCAATCCTAATCATTGGAGCGCGGAACGGCAGGGTTACAAGACACGTGTGGCTCTTGTAGCGGAGGCAAAGCGCACAGCATTCGACAAAGCCGTGCAGGACTTGACGGCACTTATATCCGCACAATATTATCATGGAGCGGACAGCCGTTGGCTAAAAGGTGTTATTGAGGAGTTTCATCATCCTAACATCAACATCCGCCAAGGCAGAAAAGGTGACGAATACAGTCTTGTGTATCAATGCCAACAGTATGCCGAGAACCATCCGATGGAAAAGGAATCCATAAGGCATCATGAGCATAACGTACGTAAGCTGCAGCACTTCGAGCGTTTCCAAAGGGAAATCATGCGTAGACGAGGTTACACCATGCGACTTGATGCCATAACAGCCGATGACTTGCGTGAGTTTCATAAATATCTGGTAAACGAGGCTGAATATTATGAACATTATCCTCAAATCTTCGATGACATAGAGGAGCGTTTCAAACCACGCCAACTAACGGAAAATTCCATCAATACTATATTCAGAAGAATACGCACGGTTGTGAACTGGTGTTTGAAGCATAATATTACGACAAACGACCCTTTCGCAACCTTTGAGATGCCTAAGGTGCTGGACAGCCCTCCATTTTATCTTACACTTGAAGAGCGTGACAAAGTCTACTATGCCGACCTCAGTAACGAAACGCCATCCACACAAGTATATCGTGACATATTCATGTTTCATTGTCTCATCGGCTGCCGTGTGGGAGACCTTGAAAAGATGACACGTGCCAACATCGTTGATGGTGCTGTGGAATACATTGCAGAAAAGACAAAGAACCACAAACCACGCACCATCCGAGTACCGCTCAATGATAAGGCGAAAGCGATTCTCGCTAAATATGCAGACCTTGAAACGAGGTTGTTGCCAAAGATAAATCAGAACATATACAACCGTCAGATTAAGAAAATTCTGAAACTGCTCAGCATTGACCGCATGGTGACTGTTATTGACAACAAGACTCGTGAGCCTATACAGAAACCAATCTGCGATATTGCGACAAGCCACACTGCAAGAAAGACGTTCATCGGCAACCTATACAAGAAGGTGAAAGATCCAAATCTTGTTGCATCTCTTTCGGGACACACAGATGGCAGTCGAGCCTTTGCACGTTACAGAGAAATCGACAACGAGATGAAACGTGAGCTGGTGAAATTGATAGACTGACTTATTGCGAGTTTGCCAAAATTGCGTTTCAAAAACGGATATTCAATAAAAAACGTTGGCGTTTAGAAGAAAATACTATACCTTTGCAGACGAACAAGAACCAAAAATATAATAAAAAGGTTTCAAAAATATGGTACAGACATCAAGCCAAAGCACTGTAAATAAGATAGAAATGAGGCTTAGAGGAAAAGGACGTGGTTCGATAGTCTTTCAACAAGACTATGCAGACTGCGGAACACCATCAGCCGTGAAGTCAACATTCCATCGAATGTACACCGACGGAATGTTGGTGCGGCTGGCTCATGGTATCTATTATTACCCCAAAGAGGACAAGGAATATGGACTTGGCATTATCTATCCGTCTGTTGAAGACATTGCCCAGGCTATAGCCAAACGAGACAAGGCTAAGATTGTACCTATGGGAGCATATGCCTTGAATCGTCTCGGATTGTCCACACAGATGCCCATGAATGTCGTGTTCCTGACCAACGGCGCACCACGTAGGATAAAGATCGGAAACGGGCGTGGCATCCTGTTCAAGCATTCTTCTTCGGGTAAGAACTTTGCCTATAAATCAGAGCTGATGATGCTTGTTGTAACAGCCATGCGCGCCATAGGCGAGAACAAAATAACCGACGAGGAACGCAACGTGCTTGTTGAGCACGCAAAGAATGTAAACGACAACGATTTCAACCATGATATAAAACTTGCCCCTGCATGGGTGCGCAAAATATTAATTGTACGATGAAATTCATAGACATACCAGAAGATAGACAACGTGAAGCTATCAATACCGTGGCATTGCAGACAGGATTGCCACCGTCAAGCATCGAAAAGGACTGGTGGGTAACGCAGGTGTTGAAAGCCCTTCATACTTTGCCATATGCAGAACATATTGCTTTCAAAGGAGGTACAAGTCTCAGCAAATGCTGGAACTTGATTGCCCGATTCTCCGAAGACGTGGATATTGCACTCAGCCGAGAATTTCTTGGCTTTAGCGGTGAATTATCGAAGACTCAAATCAGCGACAGGCTACGTCGCGCCGCCTGTTCTTTCGTAAGAGAGAAGATGCAGTATGATGTAAGGAAAGCTTTAGTGGATTTGGGCATACGGGCAGATGCCTTTAGTGTGGATGTTGTAATCACACCAGTCACGACAACAGACCCAGAAGTGATAACAATAACCTATCATAGTTTGTATGAAGTATCACCATATATCAAGAATACGGTAAAGATAGAAATCAGCGGCAGATCGATGATGGAGCCTATTGAGAAAAAAGCAATCGACGCTGCTATTGACGCCCATTTCAGCAAAGCTCCATTTGCAGAAAAGCCATTTGAGGTGAACGCTGTCATCCCCGAGCGTACTTTCCTTGAAAAGGTTTTCCTGCTGCAGGAAGAGTTCAGGAAGAGCGAGGTCAGAGTGGAGCGTATGTCACGTCATATATATGATTTGGCAATGATGATGGATTCTGAAAACAAAATTGCTGACCGTGCAATCCACAACGAAGCCCTGTATAAGGCGGTACTTGAACATCGCAGAAAGTTCATCGGACTTAAAGGATTCAACTATGATGAGCTTTATCCTGCCACATTATGTATCGTACCCAACGAGGAAATTGCAAGACTATGGCAAGATGACTACAAGTTCATGTGTGAGCACATGATTTTCGGACAGGTGCCTTCTTTTGAGGAACTGATAAGCAAGTTGTCAATGCTCAACGAGCAAATTAGACAGTTAAATTACCGAAAGGCATGAACATAAACGAACTCGGCGAGGATCTTGAACAGCAGTTCGGCAAGCCTCGCAACATAACAGAAGAGAACGTTAGGTTCATGCTTTCGCTCATAAAGGAAGAGTTCGATGGAACGAAAGTGAACGAGAATGTCGAAAAGCCAAGTCTTGAAGCCTTCGGCATGACCATTCTTGCTGTTATGTCATACCAAACTACACCTTGGGAAGAATTGGCAAAGAAACCTTCAATCTACAAGACACTCAAATATATTGCCATTAGAGGAAACTGCCATTATGACGAGATGGAGGCATTGACCAAGGAACTGATAAGGAAGCACTTTGATGGCATTACCCAAAAGATGGTATTAGGGTTCTTGAAGATTATTCGTGGGGTGTCGAATGAGGAACGTCCGACCAAACTTATTGAATATACTCCATTCCCAGCACAATACTATGCTATCCATTACGGACTTCACCAGCTTATCAGAGGTGAACATCCAGATGATGCAGCCGTCATTATCCATTGCGCAATAGAGGACGGCATATTGTTCCCAACAATTCCTCGCAGTCTGCTGGTCGATGAGTTCAACCTGAAGAAAAGTAGTTTCGACAAGTATTTCAGTAAGTATCATATAAACTTGGAATACGAGTCCGATGCTGTCAAGAAACAGGTTGAGGAGAAAATCAAGTATCACAGAAGGTCGTTACGAAATGCCATAGGCTACAATGTCACCGATAAAAACCATGTACACTTCTACGACCGCAAATTAGGACGCAAGAACTTCCTTTCTATAATTATTGCATATTGTCGCAGCATATTTCGTTTCTGACAATCTGCTACCATTTACAATCCTTAGCCAAGCGTAAAACAGCATTTGGCTAAGGATTTTTGATGTTGTCACGTTAATTCCATTAACAAAGAGTAGTCAATAGTAGTCGCATCCTACTGCCTATTCAAATCTCATCGAGAGCTGTCAAAAGTCATATACCTTTGCACCGTCAATCCGACAAACCAGCGGATTGGCGGTGTTTCTTTTTTATCACGCTGCGAGAAGGAGCATCCTGGTTTACGAGCAAGACAGCGTATGTATAACGAATATCAACAGAAAAAATATGGTTGACATCATGTCATTGACAAAGATGGGAGGACAGGTAGCACTAACCGTTACTCCAGAAGACCTTCACCATTTTGCAAATGCTCTCTTGGCGCAGTCACGCAAGGAATGGGAGGAACAAGCTGCGTCTGCTCGCAAGGAAGAATCTGAGGAAACCTTTCTTACAACAGAGGAGGTTTGCAAAATTTTCAATGTATGTCCTGCTACTCTATGGCAGTGGCATCGCACAGGCTACTTGCAACACATCAAGTTTGGCAACAAGAACATGTACCCTGCCTCGGCAGTCAAAGCCATTACACACGCTCGCTCCATGAACGAAACAGTTGCTGGCTATTGTAAACGGACAAGTAAGGTGGATAAAGAGATCGCATCCTTGAACAATAATGAGAGAAAGGAGGTTGATGGAAATCATGCATGACACTACATCCATCTATGAAGAATTCTTTGGCACCAAAGAGGGAGAATGTCATTCGTTCTCCTTCTTTCGAAGACCAATCCGCAATATTGAGCCATTGCGTTGCATCGACATTCCCGACATATACCGCTATATTGTCAGACCTTACGCCAAGCAACAAACGGAAACGCTACGTTCTATCACAGACAAAGACAATGCACGGAAATACAAAGCAGAGAACTTTGATTTCTGCACATTCTCTGGCATATTCCGTTCACGCAACAAGAATGACCTCCTGTTGCATTCTGAACTATTGTGTATAGACTTCGACCATGTGGCTGACATTCCTTCTCTGAAAGACAGACTGTTGCATGACGAATATTTTGAAACAGAACTGTTGTTCCGCTCACCGTCTGGAGATGGTTTGAAATGGATTGTTGCCATTGACAGAAAAGGTTGGGAGCATTGCCGTTTTTACCAAGCCGTGTACAATTACCTTGTGGCTAAAGGTTATCCCGACCCAGACAAGTCAGGAAGCGACGTGGCACGTTCCTGTTTCATTCCGTTTGATGCGGAAGCATACATTAACCCTAAGTACAAAAATTTAAAAGATGAAAACTTTTTTACCGCAAGAATGGGAGAATGTCCATTCTGATGAAACTAAGCCAAGCGTCAACAAGGCTCAAGACATTAATACGCAAACTTCTTCATCAAACAATAATGATGAAGATACAAGACTAAAGGTGGAGCGTGTTGTTAATCTTATAGAACAAAGTAAGGTTGACATCACCATCGGTTATGACGCTTGGCTAAAGATAGGTTTTGCTCTTTCTGACGAGTTTCAAGAGACAGGAAGGGAGTTCTTTCATCGTGTCAGCAGACAAAACGGAAAGTATAACCAACGTGAGACGGACAAACAATATGACAACTGTATTTCGGCAAAAGGAAGCGGTGTCACCATTGCTACTTTCTTCCAACTGGCAAAAGATGCCGGTATAGACATTTCGGCTTCGAAAATCCAAAGCATAGAGAATGGTTCTTTGGATTTTTGGAATTTTGGTTCTGGCAAGAAGCGAAATGAGGGGTCGGGAAACGTAGATGGCACAACTTCGGAAATCCAAAATTCCAAAAATCCAAAATTCCAGTCGGGTGTCGTTGGGTCAAAATGGATTTTGGATGAAGCAGAGCTGCCACATTTCCCGATAGAGATATATGATTCTCTCCCGTCATTCTTGAAAGAAGTATTGAGCAACTGTATTTCCGATGATGACCGTGACATGATGCTCATGGGGGCTTTGGCTTGTCTGTCTGCCACTCTTAATAACGTTGTTGGCGAATACGACAATGATGATTGGGCCCCTATGATATATTTCTTCGTCATGGCTGATGCTGGTATGGGCAAGGGTTCATTGAAATACTGCCGACAACTTGTAGCACCAATCCACAATGAGTTACGTGAAATCTCGGAGCGACAGATTAAGGAGTACAAGGCAAGCAAAAAGGAATCGAAGCAAGGAGATGACACATCATCCTTTGAGGAAGAGCCGCATCGTCGTACTCTTTTCATCCCGACAAACAGCAGTGTAGCAGCCGTCATCCAGCAGTTGGATGACAACGGAGGTATTGGTCTTATATTCGACACAGAATGTGACACACTGAGTGCCGCGCTCAAATCCGAATATGGCGATTACAGTACCATTATCCGCAAGGGCTTTCATCATGAACCCATTGATTTGAACCGTAGAAAAGATGATGAATACCGTGTGATCGAAAATCCTATGCTTGCAGTTTGTTTGTCTGGAACACCTGGGCAGCTTTACACCTTGACACCACAAGCAGAGGACGGAACGTTTTCACGAATCACTTGCTATCATATACCATTCAAGATGGAGTTCCGCAACGTGCTTGTTGAACGCACTTCATACGAACAAGGCAAGGATGTTTCATTGCGTGACAAGTTTTATCAACTGGGTATAAAGTACAAACTTATGCGTGAGGCTTTCTTTCGTGGCGGAGATTATCGTATTGTTATTCCGCAACAATTCTGTGATGAGTTCAACGCACATTACAAGTTAATGAACCAAGAAACGGTAGAGGACATTTCACATGATATGCAGAGCGTTGTCCGTAGATTGGCGTTTACCATATTCCGCATCATGATGCTGTTTACATCCATACGCTTCATGTGTGAGAAACCTAATCCATCTGCGTTTACTCCAAAGAATGGCGGTCGTATTGTATTACGATGCACAAGAGAGGATTTTGTCAATGCAATGGCTATAGGTGATGTGCTTATATACCATACCGTATATTGCTATGCTCACTTTCCACGCAGCAGGGTTGCAACCAGTATAGACGGCAAGATTCTCTCCAAGAAAGACAGGATGAACATACTTTACGACACATTGCCAGAAACTTTCGACAAGTCGCAATATGTGGCTGCGTCTACAAAACTTGGCTACTCTCCGAGTACGACAAGCAAATGGATTAACAGCTATATTCTTGAAGGTCGCTTGGAACGAAAAGGACAAAACGACTACTGCAAGGTAGCAACATATTCCCTCTGCAGTTCTGGTGTCGGATAGTATGCCGTGTTGAGTATGTAGCGGACTTTCATAAAAGTCCATGAACATAATAGGGACTTTTAGATTCACCTGCTGACGCTGTTCACTTAAAAAGTCCTTCTATTATGCTCAGGCTCCGCCCGAGACCTGTCATCAGTCATACTATAACAATGTTACAAACTCAAACAAGATTCTTATGGAAAGAAACATACCACGTGCCGCCATCCATGTTGGCACAGACAAGAAATCGTTTTCGTCCCAAGTGGGCAACGAAGCGGAGCGCAGAGGTTGGGACGAGAAACGTTACCAACTCAAAAACGCAGACATAGACAAGAACAACCATTATAACTACTCACGCAAGAGACTCAATTTTGAGATAGTCAAGGGTGGAAAGATTGTGCCTCTTGGGTCCCAGTCTGTGCCGTTGCATGAACGCTTGCAGCACAGACTTGATGAACTTGGCTTCAAGCCGTATATGGATGCCAAGCGTCCCGACCAAGTTTCAAGGAACAGTCCGAACTGCACTGTCGGCATCATCTTCAGTGGTGACCATGATGTGCTTAACAGGCTTGCCTTTGGTGAACAGAAACTCAACACGTCAGATCCAAATGCTGACCACAGCAATGTGACGTTACAAAAAGGCATCTATGACTGGGCATTGGACACCTACCGCTTTGCATGTGAGAAATGGGGAGAAGAGAATGTCATCGGCTTTGATGTGCATTGTGACGAGACAAGCATCCATGCCCATGTGCAGACCGTGCCTGTTGAAAAAGTAAAGAAACGTGGGCGCATCGGAAGCAAGTACATTCACAAGGATAATCCAGAAAATGTTCTTACAACCAAAGAATGGAGAGTACTTCCAAAAGAAGAACGTGACAACTACACAAAATCGGAAGCGGCAAAGGGTGTTGTTGAAAGGGTCTCTTATGCCAAAGTGTGGGGAGAGCGAGCAAAGGACAAATCACAATACCTTTCCCAACTGCATACTGACTATTACAACAAGGTAGGGCATAAGTATGGCTTGGCAAGAGGCTTCTCCTATGATGAACTTTCAGAGGAAGAAAAGCGAGGACGCAAGCATAAGAACAAGGTGGTGCTTGAAGCTGAACGTCAGGCGAAAGTCGCTCTTGACAAAGTGGAGAAGTATGCAGTGCTTGCCACAATCGACAAGAAGGAGCTGACCATTCCTTTACTCAACATCAAGGCTCCAGTTCAAGAAGCAATGAATGCCGTAAAGAAAGAACTTGCCATCCCTATTCCTGCTCTTATCGGACAAAAGGCATGGCGTGAGGAGCGTGTAAACAACATCAACGCAGCTATCAAAGCTCTTGTCGTAGCCATCAATGCAGAACGTGACAAACAGAATGAAGGTGTACGCAAGTCTGTCAACAAGACATACACTTACTATATGCAGCAACTCAACAAACTGATTGTAGAGAACAAGGCATTGTGGAATGAAAATGATATGCTAAAGGCCGAAAATACGGAGGTGAAGCAACGCATATCGCAACTTGACGAGAACGCAGTCAGACGAGTAACCGCTCAAAAGGATGCCGTTATAGAAAGGCTCAATACCCAATTAGCTTCAAAAAACGAGGACATTACAAAACTCAAGATTGATTACAATACTCTATGGGAGAAATACAAGATCTTGGTTATTCAATGGAACGACCTGACAAAGCAGCCAGAAATAATTGAAGCTGTTAAACGTGTGGAAGAACGCAAGGAACAAGAAGCGGAGGCAAAACGTGAGGAACAGGCAAGACAAGACAGATTCCAAGATATACTTGACCGATTCATTAGTGAAGGTCATGAACAGCTCAAAGCCTTTTCGCAATCAAGCAGAATAGATTTCGATGAGAAAGAAGCCAAAGCAATCTATTATGGTATTATGGCTACTGCCACAAAATCCAACATTACGATTCGTTCTCCACAAGGATCCAAATTTGCCGTTGAAAGATTTCTCGCGAGCATGGATTGGAATGGTTGTGGCAACTATCGGAGAGAATGTGTCGCACACTGGACAAAAATCTTTGCTACCGATGAGGTTGTTTACAACGAACCCATCATTCAGAACTTCCTTTCGTTCATTGATCACATGTCGTGCAGCGCAGATACATACGTTTCACTCGGAGGTTCCAATGGTTGTGCTGACCAACTCACTAATTGGGACGGAACACAGAAGTTGGGGTTAGGAGCACCAGCAAAAAAGAAGTCACAAGGTTTATCCAGATAATGACAATGAGAGGCGATCTGTAGCGTTAATTACCAAAAATCGCCTCAAATTACAGAAATGTGATGCTAGAAGTAAAGATTTCCAATTATTTATTCTTTCATCTGAATAAGATTCTTTATCTTTGTAATTAACAATTGACAATTCTATCAAAAGAAAGTCTATTGGTTTAATCTAACCTCTGAGCAATAACATTGGAAGATAACACCAAACAGCCTTTAACGGCTGACGCTTCATTGTATAATGGGCAGCCTACCGACACAGGCTCATCGTGTCCAAGTGCAAGACTTACCTCTTGTACGCCCTCCATTTCTGATGATGTCAAAGATGGGGTGTCGGTAGAAAATGTGCCTACCCAAAGTACGCAATGGTATGTTCTTCGTGTATCGTATGGACGTATCATCAAAGCTAAAGCTTTTGTAGAAACTAAAGGACTTGAATGTTATGTTCCTTTGCGATATAAAGAAGTAAGGAAGCAAGGAAAGAAACACATTGTGACAAAGCCATTGCTCCCTTCGTTTATCTTTGTTCATGCATCTTGCAGTCAAGTAGAAGCCTTGTGTCGCAATGTCAATGCGTCTGACAGTAGATCACTTCTTGGTTTCTACTACGATCACACTTCCTTCCGTGAGGATGCTCCAGACAAGAATCCTCCGCTAATTATTTCTGATTCTGCCATGGATAATTTCATCCGCTTGACATCGATAAAGAATCCACATGTCATCCCAGTTACTTCTGAAAATATCAAGTATAAGTTGGGGGATGAAGTGGTGATAACTGAAGGTGAATTCAATGGCATCCATGGAAGGGTGACAAGGATTGCCGGACAACAGAGAGTAGTCGTGGAATTGTTTGATGGTTGTTTGGTGGCAACGGCGTATGTGCCGAAAGCGGCAATCATTATGAAAAACGACACAAAATAATGGAAATCGCAAAAAAAAGTGGCAAAAAATTTGTTTTTCTCGTTTTTCTTTCGTATTATTGCAATTGAATGTCTGTTAATATGCACATCGTGCGAAACTCTGACATCCAAATTTAATTAACGGTTCGGAGAATACCGAGCCAAGTATAAACTTTATTCTATTTAGTTATGAAAGCATTAGCTTTAGAAGTCTTTTCAAAAGACGAAATGGGTTTTATCAATGGTGGCGGTGATGTAACTGCAAATAAAACCATTATCAATGCAGATGGTTCAACAACCATCATTACAACAACGATTAAGGATGATGGGACTGTCATCATTGACAAAGTAACAATAAAGCCTTAAGAGTTTCTGTGTCTGACTATGCTCTTTCGTTCATAGTCAGACATTTTGTTTTTTTATTTACAACTTTATAAATCTACCCGTTGGCGGAATTAATTTAAGTTGATAAATATGAGTAAAAGGTTGTACATGTCGCTGATTTTTAGCAACTTAGTGGTAATCAAAACATTAAGCTCAAACCATCGTATGTACAACCTTTATACAAAATTCGTCAAAATACTTGAGATATGCAAGCAATTCTCTGAAAATCTCGTCAATGAATCTGGTAATGTTCCACGTCGTGGTCCTGTTCCCAAGTTTTCGGATTTGGAAGTGGTAGCGCTATCCCTGACGGCAGAGACCGAGAGCATTGATAGTGAGAAGTGGTTGTTCGACTATAAATTGCAAGAATACAAGGACAGCATTCCCAATCTCATATCAAGGAGACAGTTCAATGACCGCAGGAAAAAAACGGCAGGTCTGTGTGAGGAACTGCACAAGCGGATTGCCATGGAAATGGATGGCGGAGAGGAACAATTCTTTGTTGACTCCAAGCCGATAGAGGTTTGTAGGGTTGCAAGAGGAAAACGTTGCAAGATGGGACGTACCGGCAATTTCTCGCAAGCTCCCGATTTCGGCTTCTGTGCTTCGCAGAACAAGTGTTATTTTGGTTATAAGTTACACGCTCTCTGTGGGTTAAGTGGAGTTATCCATTCCTATGATCAGTCAAAGGCAAGTGTGGCTGACCTCTATTATATGAAAGATGTAAAACATACTTATCACGACTGTAGCATCTATGGTGACAAAGGGTATATTGGAGCTGATGTACAGCTTGACTTGTTCGAAACCGCACACATAAGACTGGAGTGTCCGTATCGGCTCAACCAAAAGGACTGGAAACCGACATTCATTCCGTTTGCAAAGGCAAGAAAGAGGATTGAGACAATATTCTCACAACTTACAGACCAGTTCTTGGTCATAAGGAACTACGCGAAAATAACGAATGGTTTGTTTGCCAGAATCATTGGCAAAATTAGTGCACTTACCATTCTGCAATACGTAAACTTCATTAACATAAGCCCCTTGGCAGAATTAAGTATGCACTAAATTAATTCAGCCAACAGGTTATATCTATAATTTCTTGTGTAATGTTTCGTGTTTTAATTTTAATTTTAATTTCTGTTTTCTGTTTTCAATCTCAAGCAGCAATAATACCTCAAGATACATTGATGTTATCAGCTACCGTAGTTGATGAGGTACAAGAACCTTTACCCTATGCCACCGTACTATTAATTACAGAAGAAGGAGAAATTTTAAAAAGTACAACAACTGATTCAAAAGGGGTGTTCAATATAAGCAAAGAAGGAACTGATGGTAAATTTATTGCTGTCAGATTTATGGGGTATAAACAAGCACGAGTCTCTATTCCTCTTCCAACTGTTATCCAGTTAGAACCGAATTCCAACACGTTGCAAGAGGTTATAGTTAAAGAAAAAAGAGCAGTCTATAAAGTTTCAGAAGGAACATTTGAAATAGACGTCTCAAAATCAGAGTTAAAAAAATTACCCGAAGTTGCAGATGTTCTTGCTTTTCTTCCAGGAATGTTGGCGACCGGTGGAAGAGTTGTACCTATATCAGGAGGCACACCTTTGTATATATTGAATGGAGTAGAACAAAAATCATACGATAGAATCGGTACACTCCGTCCTGAACAAATAAAAACGGTAAATGTTAATTACTATCCACCAGCTAAATATTCGGCTCAATATGGTTGTATTATTTCTATTACAACAAACCAACAATTAACAGATTACTTTTCTGCTCAGGTGGAACATAATTCTTTGTTCGGACGGCGGTACACAGAAGAGGATGTATTGAGAATTTCTTTATCAAAAAAGAAATGGGATAATTTATTGTCTTATAATTTTTCATACCTCAATGAAGATAACACAGGTACCAATCAATACGATGTATTAAGCCCTAAAGGGAAAACGGAACGGTCTTCCATCTCTTACAATAATGAAATTCTTTCCAAGCCTGCTCACCATATTGTCGAAAGTTTCAGTTACAGACCCAATCAAAAATTTAATATAACATTTCAGGGTGATATAAATATCTCCAATAAGAAAGCGAATACCCAAGGAGATGAGTATAACCATGAATATGGTCTGAATACACTATATTCCAACACCCATCAAGATGAAAGAAGTCGTAATATTTCTGCCAATGCCGATTTGTTGGTAAATTATACAATGACAGATAAGCAACAACTATCTGTTTCTGGCGGTTATTTCTACGCTAAAGCAAAATCAGAGATAGATTTAGTATCAAACAGTAAAAACCGTTCTCGGATAAATGGTAAAAATGACTATAACGCATTTAATACAAAGATAGAGTACGACTACAACTCGAAAAAGGGTTTCTCTCTAAATGTGGGCTTTCAAGGAAATTCTATTCTGAACAAAGGCTATTCAAATTACATTTTTGAGAATACTACGACTCCATTCTATAATATAACGAGTAATCTTCAAGATGATGAACTCAGTTTATTTGCAACTATAAATCAAAAATGGAATAAACTCTTTATCACCGCAGGGGTTAGAGGAAGCATTTTTCATTCTGAATATGAGCAAAATAAAACAAATAGTATTACTGATACATACTTTAAACTCTTTCCTCGTATAACAGCCCAATGGCAGATAAATCCCGATTTGCTATTCATTGGAAGTATTATTACTCAGAATTCACGACCAATGTTTAGGGATATATCCCCTCTTTTGCATTATATAAATCCTTATTTATATGAAAAAGGTAATTCATCTCTTAAATCTAATGATAGATACATTTATTCCTTATCTATGGTATGGAAGAATAAATTTGTCTTACAGGGAAGATACATACATGACGCTAATGCTGTTTTGTGGAAGTTCACCGAAAATTCTGAATTAAATGGAGCTCTATTGAATTCTCCCGTCAATGTAGATTACAATACATGGTTGTTTAATGCAAGTTATTCAGATAAATTCGGTATATATAGATTTGCTTATAATGCTTCATTTCGTTATATTCCAACAAAAATCAAATTCTTAGATACTTATGCACATAGAAATCCAAATATTGCATTTACCTTGGTCAATCAATTTGACATTACTAAGCAAATGATAGCGTCTATAGATTTGTCTTACTCTTCAAAAAATGGTTTCTTGGGAGTATTGGAATCACCTAAGTATGGTTTATCTTTTTGGATACGGCAAAATTTCTTCAAAGATAATCGTTTACAAATTATCTTAAGAGGTAACGATTTATTACACAAATCTATATCAAAAACAAATGTATTCATAGATAATATCAAAGTACAAACAACTCCTGATTTCGATAGTCGCTTTCTTTTACTGACCATTAAATATACATTCAATGGATTTAAGGATACATTTAGAAGATTGAATACCAATGAAAGCAATCAGAAACGATTGAATTTGCAATGATAATATTTTTGCAAATTTAATATTTACTTTAGTATAGTATTTTTAGTTTAGTTTTATATATAATAAATGTACACCTTAGTTAGACAACGTGACGCAAAAGATTGTGGACCTTCTTGCTTAGCAATGATAATTAAGCATTATGGTCGCGATTTTAATATTGATTCAATTAGAACAGTTTGTTCATTAAATCGAGAGGGAGTTTCTTTGCTTGGTATCAGTAAGGCTGCAGAAACTATCGGTTTCAAGACTGTTGGAGGTCGATTAAGTTTTGATACACTTGCATTTGAAGTTCCTTTGCCCTGCATTGTTCATTGGAATCAGAATCATTTTGTTGTTGTCTATAAAATAAAAAAGCACAAAAAAGGAAAATATACCGTATATGTTGCCGACCCTGGCAAAGGACTTGTTTCCTATACCCAAGAGGAGTTCTGCGAGCATTGGGTAAGTACTAAGACCAACGGTGAGGAGAAAGGTGTCGCCCTTCTTCTTGAACCTACAGAACAGTTCTATGCTCAAAACGATACAGAAACAGCACCGACTCAAAGCCGCGCGAAGTTCCTTTGGAACTATCTCAAAAAGTACAAGAGATTCTTTACGCAACTCATTCTCGGTCTGTTGCTCGGCTCGCTCCTGCAACTCATTTTCCCCTTCCTCACTCAAGCCATCGTTGATACAGGTATAGGAGGAAAGGATATAGGCTTTGTATGGTTAGTGCTCTTGGCAGAAATGATGCTACTTTTCAGCCGTACCGCCATCGACTTTATTCGCTCCAAAATACTCCTGCACATCTCCACACGTATCAATATCTCGCTCATCTCGGATTTCTTCATCAAATTGATGAAACTACCGATGAAGTTCTTCGACACCAAACTGATGGGCGACCTCTTGCAACGTATTGAAGACCACCGACGTGTGGAGCAGTTCCTCACCTCAAGCAGTCTGAGCCTGCTATTCTCGTTCTTCACCTTCCTTGTCTTCGGTGTCGTCCTTGCAGTCTATAATCTTGGCATCTTCCTTGTATTCCTCTCGGGGACATCGCTTTATGCTGGATGGATTATTCTTTTTCTCAAAAAGCGCAGGCTGTTGGACTACAAATATTTCGAGCAGGCAGGGCGAAACCGCAACGTTACCTACCAACTCATAGGTGGTATGCAGGAAATCAAGTTGCAGGGATGTGAGCAGCGCAAGCGTTGGGAATGGGAGGACGTGCAAGCCGACCTTTTCAAGGTCAATCTGCAAAGTCTTAATCTTCAGCAAATACAACAGGCAGGAAGCATCACCATCAACGAGATAAAAAATATATTGATTACCGTTTTTGCTGCAACTTCTGTCATACAAGGCAATATGACGCTTGGTATGATGCTGGCAGTGCAGTACATCATTGGACAGCTCAACAGCCCCGTGGAACAGCTCATTCAGTTTATCTATTCTTGGCAGGACGTGAGCATTAGCCTTGACCGTATGAACGAAATTCATACAGAGACTAACGAGGAGAATGCGAAAAGAATACGGAATGCCTACATTGATGAAACACTTGAGGGACATTCCCTCAAGATAAAAGACCTCTCTTTCAAATACGACATCTACAGCCCGAAAGATATTCTCTCAGACATCAATCTCTTCATACCTAACGGCAAAGTAACCGCAATCGTGGGGGCGAGTGGAAGCGGAAAGACCACATTCGTTAAACTCTTGTTGGGGTTCTATGAACCTCTGAAAGGAAGCGTTCAAGTCGGCAGTGCCAATCTGAATGAATATAATCTCGGCTGGTGGCGAAGCCAATGCGGTGCGGTAATGCAGGAGGGGTATCTCTTCTCCGATACCATTGCGAGGAATATTGCCATATCGGATGATGAACCCGACATCGAACGTATCCGCCATGCTGCCCGTGTGGCAAATATCGCGAACTACATCGAAGCCCTGCCTTTGGCTTACAATACGATGATAGGACAGGACGGACAGAGCATCAGTCAGGGGCAACGGCAACGCATACTTATTGCGAGAGTAGTCTATAAGAATCCGATGTTCGTATTCTTGGACGAAGCCACCAATGCCCTCGATGCCAACAATGAACGAGTCATTACTGAAAACCTTTCGGAGTTCTACAAGGGAAAAACCGTTGTCGTGGTGGCACACCGTCTTTCCACCGTTCGTAATGCCGACCAAATAGTTGTGTTGGAGGAAGGAAAGATTGTAGAAGTGGGTACACACGAAGAACTGACAGTCAAACGTGGAAAATACTTTGCCTTAGTGAAGAATCAATTAGAATTGGGAAACTGATATGGAAAAACAGGAAAATAAACAGGAACGGAGTTTTGAACTCCGCAGCGAGAAAGTCTGCAGCATCGTGGGGCAGATACCCTCTTCACTTGTCCGATACGGTATTACCGTCATTGGAGCTGTCTTGCTTTGTCTGTTAGCCGTAGCCTATTTCCTGCCTTATAAACAAGTGTATTCGGGAACAGCTACCGTACACAGAGCAACAACAGTAATACCGGCGGACAGCACAAATATAACCATCTTGCTTAAGTTTGAGAACAAACATCCATATAATGTAAATGGACAAGAACTTAATCTGCAAGCTGTCAGTGGTACGTTTACGGGAAAAATACAAAGCCTTTCCGCCATCCGTGACACATTGGAGCGTCAGGAAGCCCTTTGCCGTTTCAAGTCAGCCGACATAAAAACAGTAGAAAACCAAACGGTGGATTTTCAAATAGCACGAACATCTGGCAATCTGCTGCAAAAAATGCTTGGAGGAATATAATTCCACCGCACATTCCATATCTCTCCCGATAGTCAATGGTTAAACTCACTGCTTTCTCTTGCAAGGTAGTGAGTTCTTTTGTTTGTTGGATAAGAGCTTTAGTTATAACTCAGGCAAAACCAAAAAATAGCTCGCCAAACAGGAATTCCTACTACTAAATCTGGAATAGAAAGGAAAATAGGAAAAATGATATTAAAGTCAATATTTGGAAAATAAAATAACCTTTTCTATTGATTTACCGACCTGCTTTGTTACTTGCGTCTTTTGTTTTATTGCAATTATCATCTCCAATATGGGAGATGGCACAGTCTACTATAATCTAACTTTTTGTACGAAAAAATCTCTAATGACCAATTTGGGGTTATCATGTTTTACCAAAAACTACGCAAGACTGATTTCTTGCATACAATGGGAACTTTATGGTATCAATTCATCTTGATATTATAAAGTTCCTTTTGATTTACAGATACTTACAAAATACATACTGGTTCAAGCGTGGAGCCAGTCCTCTGCCCGTTCCACGTGTTAAGGCCTTCGCACTGCCCTGTAAGTCGAAACGAGCAACGCTGATACAACGCCAATACAACGTCAAATCTCATGCAACAATCAAAATGATAAGAAATCGCGCGTAAATACCAATATATACAGCATATAGCAAGTATTTAACAAAGTATGTATTTTGTTATTTGTTTGTTACTTTGCCATTTAATTTTATTATTTATCATAGTTAATGGTTCGTAATTGGTTCTTGTTTTGGGTAACAAATCCGATTATTTTTCGTATCTTTGCACCGTGAGTAACAAATCTCGCAAAATGACAATAAGTAGAATAAATAACAAAGTAACATGAGAAGTAACAATGAACCTGTGCGCATACGCTACAAGGATTTGGCGAATGGCACAAAGTCGATTTATCTCGACACTTACAAAAGTGGAAAGAGGTCGTATGAGTTCTTGAAGCTTTATCTGCTTCCTGAGGACGATGACAAGGCTAAGGCTGTCAATGCCGAGACCTTGCAGAAGGCAGAAGCTATCAAGAACCAGCGAGTGCAAGAAATCCTGTCTGGAAAGTTGGAAACAGTGAAGGCTTCCTTGGAGCATCCTGCTTCTACAACAACTACAAGCAAGAAGACTGCACGAGTAAATAAGAAGGAAAAAGTCGGCAGTGCTAAAAACGGCAAAGGTGCCAAGGGAAAGGAAAGTGAGGCAAACGAAGTTGTCGGAGCTGTTTCGGGCAGAGAAGGACACCAATGGAAGTTCATTGATGATGACGGTGAGGACAGAGCCATAGATGGAACAATCAAAAAGCATAGAGGCAGACCCAACAAGCGTGAAGCTGTCACTCTTCGTTTCAAGAACCTTGCCAACGGCAGCAAGTCGCTCTACTTCGACATATATTATAATGGTGAGCGTAAGTACGAGTTTCTGAAGCTCTACATCAATCCTGAGATTACCGAAGCAGATAAGCAGAACAATGCCTTGGTCATGGAAACCGCAGAGCGTCTGAAAGGACGCAAGATGCGAGAGGTTGTCAATGGAGAGACTTTCACGGATCCTTATGACGAGCTGAACCAAGTGGAGAAAATCGAGGAATATACCAGTTCTGTGATAGTCCGTAGTCGCAAGATGCGCAATGGAGACCGTTCTCTCTTCCTTGACATATATTATGGTAAGGGGGAACGTGCCTATGAGTCGGTCGGTCTTTATCTTCGCAAGGATGACAGCGAGGAGAAGCACAAGGAAATCTGGAAAGAAGCTGAGAAAAAGGCCAAAGAACGCATGAAGGCATTGAAGGACGGAACCTTTGAGAAGCGTGTCGGCAGAAGAGGCTACAAACCACATGGGGAAGATCCCGATGCCAACGTGGACAAATACAAGGAGTATCTTGCCACCAAAAAGGTAAAGACGGAGATTGCCGTTGCAGAGACTGAGCGCAAGAGAAATTCCAAGACCAAGGAGCCTGTGAGAATCCGCTTCAAGGAACTTGCCAACGGCAACAAGTCGGTCTATCTATCCATCAATGTCAATGGTCGCCGCACCTACGACTACCTGCGTCTCTATCTCATTCCAGAGGTTGATGCAGCTGCCAAGGTGCAGAACAAGCAGACGATGCAAGCGGTGTATGCCATCAAGGCACAACGCATCATGAGCATCACTAACGGCATCGCAGGGCTCAAAGACAAGTCGAGAATCAAAATGCGACTTGTGGATTGGTTGGAGATATTCCGTGACGCACAAGTGGAGCGAGGAAGACAATCTGCCCGAAACTGGGTAAACAGCGTGCTGAATGCAGTGAGAGAACATTCGCCAAACGTGACACTCGCAGAGATGACCAAGGAATACTGCAATGGTTTCATGGTGTTCTTGTTGAATGACTATATCACCTACAAGCACACCCATCCATCCAAATCCACGGTGATGAACTATCTCAAATGCCTTAAAGCAGCCTTCAATATGGCTATTGAGGAAGAGATAATGGACGACAATCCCGTATTGCGTCTTCGCATGGATGTTCTGAAAGGCGGCGGTACCAAGCGAGAGTACCTGACCGTTGACGAGGTGAAGAGACTGATTGACACCCCTTGCAAGCGTGAGGATATCAAAGCTGCGTTTCTGTTTTCATGCTTCTGCGGACTCCGTATCAGTGACGTGAAGAGTTTGAAATGGAAGAACATCATCACCGAGGGTGACAAGACACGAGTTGAGATATTGCAGTACAAGACCAAGCAGCCTCTCTATCTTCCTCTCAACAAGCAAGCCCTTCGTTGGATGCCTGAGCGCGGATCTGCAAGTGACGAGGACAATGTGTTTCCAACACTGCCAAGCAAGAACTACGACTGCATCCCAGAATGGAGCCGTGCGGCAGGTATCAGCAAGCATGTGACCTACCATGTCTCAAGGCACACGTTCGCCACGATGGAGCTGACCATGGGCGCAGACCTATACACTACAAGCAAACTTCTCGGTCATACGGAGGTGCGTACGACGCAAATTTACGCAAAAATCATCAATAAGAAAAAGGACGAGGCTGTCTCTCTGTTGGACAGTGCGTTCGAAGAATAAAAATGGAACATAATAATACATCAAACAACCAAGGACGAGACGACTCCTCGTTCTCTCTTTTTACCCCAATGCAATGAATGCACCTTCGCTAACGGTGTTGGTGGCATTTGCGGTATCAACAAACTGTGGCTGTTCTTCAAGGAAGCCCACGAGTGCTATCAGACGGAAGTTATAGGATGCGGTAAACTGTATCACCGCTACAAAAAGGACTTTCTCAACAGCCATTCCTATACAGACTGCCAGTATGCGGCAGGCAAGAACGAACACAAGAAGAACTTCTACATCATGGAGGAGTTTCTTGAAGAACGTGAGGACTTGGTAGTCATATTCTTTACCAAAGTGGATTTCGAGTATCATGACTACAAGGCTCTTCATCACAAGTTCAACACCACGGAGCCACCTCCAAACGGTCAGTATCTCCATGGTAAGCCACCGTCAATATTACAAACAGCACAAGAAACCAAACCGAAACAGGACTTTCAATGTTACTTTGATTCTACTCAGTTGAACCTCATTGCGCGCCATGCCAATGAGGTTCATTTGTTCTCAGCCGATGTGTCGGAAGAGGATATGCGAAAACTCTTCTCGTGCCAAGTCTGCAAGCAGCTAAAGGCGAGAAGTAACAGACGTGTGGCATTCTTCTTTGACATGCTCTGCAGCAAGAACTTGATTTGCAAGCAATGGCAATCGGTCATTGCCAAGCATAAACTCATCCTGTCTTCATCAACAGACAAGCCACTTACAACAACCAAGCTGTCCTCAGCAACCAGTGATGCCAAAAGTACCAACGCCAGCATCTATGAGGCTATCCGCAAGAAAGTGCAAGAAATAGCAGATTGCGGTAAAAATGACAGCAAGGACACCATCTGACAGATGAAAACCTTGACAGTTGGCTTGACAGTCGGTTGACAGTCAAGCGCACTTCCATCCGATTGGGCAGAAAAGCCCTTACCTTTGCCCTCCGTAATCAGAAACCTGGTTATGGAGGGCGACCTCGTTATGTGTAACGATAAATAAAATTACGACAATGATTGGACAGACAACAAATCAGGCAAACAATCCACCAAAGGATGGCACTATCCTACCGCCAACGATAGACGTGGATAAACACGAGTTGACAGAACAAGAACTGGCAGATATGACACCAATGAGACTTGCCGAGCGTATTCAACAAATGGAAGAAGCATTCAAGCTGCTTGGACCAGTGGAGGATGTGCTGAACCGCATCAAGTGCTTGGAGAAATGGCTCTTTGCAGGAAAAGACGTGCTCACCCTTGACGAGGCAAGCGTATTCCTTGACGCTTCAAAGAGTCAGCTTTACAAACTGACACGTACCTTTGCCATTCCCCATTACAAGCCAAACGGCAAGACCATCTATTTCAGCAAGGAAGAACTGGTGGAATGGATCAAGAAGCATCCAGTGAAGACAAAAGAGGTGTATGAACAGGATGCCATACGCTATGTGATGAACAAACCCTTGAAGAGCAGATGACGATGGAAGAAATGAACGACATGAACCTCTTTGAAGGCGCAGCGGACAATGCTGATTTGTTGGAAAAGTTGCTGAAGGCATCGCTTATCCATGCGGACGAGACCTACCAGACACCGCCACAGATAATATGGGTGGACAACTCGACCATAGCCACGCTTGGCAACTTCAGTGCCTCCACAGGCAAGGCGAAGAGCCGAAAGACGTTCAACGTGTCCGCTTTGGTTGCTGCCTCGCTTGCTAACGGAAAGGTGCTGCAATATACGGCAAAACTACCCGATGACAAGCGTAAGATACTCTACGTTGATACGGAGCAGAGCCGTTTCCACTGTCACAGCGTGATGCAGCGCATCCTCCGGCTTGCAGGATTGCCCGACAACATGAACAGTGAGAACCTTGTGTTCTTCGGACTGCGAGAGTACAGTCCCAACCTCAGACTGCGACTGATAGAATATGCCTTGCAGACGCAAAAGGGCTTTGGCTTGGTCATCATTGACGGCATAAGGGACTTGATGCTCGACATCAACAATCCGAGTGAGTCCGTCCATATCATCAACAAACTGATGCAGTGGTCAAGCCGCTATGACCTGCACATACATTGTGTCCTACACTTGAACAAGGGTGATGACAATGTAAGAGGTCACATAGGAACGGAACTCAGCAACAAGGCAGAGACGGTACTGGTGATAAGCAAGAGCAATTCGATGGCGAATGTGAGTGAAGTGAAACCGCTCAACATCCGAGACAAGGACTTTGCGCCCTTTGCGTTCCAAATAAACAAGGAGGGACTTCCAGAGATTGCCAAGGACTATGTGGTTGACTCCACCACAGCCAGACAGCCGAAGATGACAATAGCCGACATTACCGATGAGCAGCATGACAAGGCACTTGGAATGGCTTTTGGCAAGAAAGTGGTGTCAGGTTATGAGAATGTGATAAACGCATTGACGAAAGGATATACAACTATTGGTTTTGCCAGAGGTAGAACAGTGATGTCAAAGTTGCTGACCTTCCTATTGAAGAGCAAACTGGTGGTGAAGTGTGGCAACAACGAGTATTGCAGAATGAAGGATTATCCTTCGTTTCCGCTGCTTGAAGAGCAGGAGGTGAAGAAGTGAGGATGAAGCGAAAATCACTTCAAAAACCACTTCATTCACCTCGGTGTATATATAATAGTAGAACGGACGGATTTTGTGAAGTGGCATCATATTTAACTACATAGACATACGACAAAATGACTTCACAAAACCGTTCATTCACTCTGGTGTATATATAATAAGCGCACGAATGAACAAAAAATGAATGAAAAATGAACATACAACAAGCAAAGGAAATCAAACTCACGGACTATCTGAGCGCATTGGGACATCAGCCCAAACGATGCAGCAAGTCCACATCTTATTATCTGTCGCCATTGCATGCGGAGACAAAGCCATCGTTCAAGGTGAACTTCAGCCGAAACCAATGGTATGACTTTGCTCTTGGCAAGGGTGGCAACATCATTGCTCTTGCCCAACTTCTCTACAATACGGATGATGTGGGTGCTGCATTGCAGCATATAGCAGCGGACATGAACAACCCAAAGTCCACAAAGGCAAAACCTCCCATACCGACACAAGTAGAGACAGACAAGATGGACAAGGTACATATCCAAGAATTGTCCTACCCTGTGCTTATGTCGTATCTGCGTTCACGCCATGTGGATGCGGACATAGGTAAACGCTATTGCAAGGAGATCTGGTACACGTTTAAGGGCAAGCGGTATTTTGGTATAGCCTTTCCAAATAACAGGGATGGTTATGAGCTGCGTAACCCATATTATAAAGGTTGTTTGGGCGAGAAAGACATATCCTTGATACATTCACAGCAAGTTGGAGTGCAGGACAGATGCTGCATCTTCGAGGGGTTTATGGACTTTCTTTCGTACAAGACTCTGGAAAAGCGAGGCGACAATGTGATTTGCATACAAGAGCCATGTGATTATATTGTACTGAACTCCATCAGTAGCCTTGGGAAATGCATGGAACGATTGGCGTGTTACACTGCTATCCATTGTTATCTTGATAATGACCAAGCAGGAACGGTGGCTGCCCATACAATCATGGACTGTTATCAAAACAGGGCAATCAACGAATCCACAAGATATGCAGAATACAAGGATGTCAATGATTATCTTATCGGCAGAAAATCCATTATTCCGCATAAAGAGGATGTATAAAACGATAATTTTCTACGGAGAAAGTCAATATTCTCCGTAGAAAACTATATTTTGCGTGATTTTTGCGTAGATTTCCGTACAAACATACTACACTTTTGAAAATATGTAGTAACTTTGTACAGAATTAAAGATGCAAATCATGGAAAAGCGTATGACAAATCCAAAATCTGAAGGCTATATCTCTGCAAAAGATATGGCAGGAAGAGCTGCATACTATAAAGTATTGCAAGCCGCCAAGAATGGCGAACTCACCAGAATAAAAAGAGGTGTGTATGCAACCGATGACCATTTGGCAAGTCAAATGCTTGATGTGGAAAAGGTTGTTCCTGGTGGCGTGTTGTGTCTGTATTCCGCTTGGTCACATTATCAGTTGACTACACAGGTACCACAAGAATATTGTCTTGCAATAAAAAGAGGCCGAAAAATCACCCTTCCAGATTATCCCCCAATTACACTATACCATTGGAGTGATACCGCCTTTAACCTTGGAATTACGAATACAGAGATTGAGGGTTTCAAGGTGAGGATATATGACGTGGAGAAATGTGTCTGTGATGCAGTAAAGTATAGAAACAAAATCGGCATAGATGTCTGTACGGAGATTATAAAGGAATATCTGAAACGCAGAGATCGTAATGTCAGCAAACTGATGAAATATGCCTCACAACTGAGAGTTGCCAAAACATTGGGAACATATCTACAAATGGAACTATAAAATAATAAATATGACAACGAAGAATTATGCTCGCTCGGTAAGAGCGAAACTGCTTAATATATCGAAAGAAGAGAATGTCTTCTACCAATCGATATTGACACGATACTTTCAGGAGCGTCTGTTGTACCGTCTGTCGGTAAGTCCATACAAAGAACGCTTTATATTGAAAGGTGGTGCATTACTGTATGCCCATGAGCATTTGAAAGCAAGACCAACATTGGACATAGACTTCCTTGGTCAACAGATTAGCCGTGAGTTGGACAATATCAAGGAGACATTCAGAAATTTATGCGACATAGAATGTCTGGAAGACGGAGTTGTCTTTGAAAAGGGCAGCATTAGCGTAGAAGAAATCACTCTCAAAAAAGAATATAATGGTGTGCGAGTGCATGTCAAGGTAGGACTTGACACGGCAAGCCAAGTTATTTCCATGGATGTAGGCTTTGGCGACATCATAACTCCTGCACCCGTTGACCTTTCTTATCCGGTGTTGCTGGACACATTACCAGAAGTTGACATCTTGGCTTACTCTTTAGAGACCGTGGTGGCTGAAAAGTATCAGGCAATGATAGACCATGCGACAGAGAACAGCCGCATGAAAGACTTCTTTGATGTGTACAGAATACTAAAAGCAGGAAATATTGACTTGAACACATTGCAAGAAGCCATCACAGCCACGTTTGAGAATAGAGGCACCGCCATCTCTACGGAATATAGCCTTTTCGAGGATTCTTTTGCGACAGATGCCAAACGAAATATTATGTGGAATAGTTATTTGAAGAAAATCAAATTCAAGGAACCATTGACATTCCAAGAAGTCTGGACATACATCACGCATGAATTGAAACAATACATGGAAAAATAACAGTTCACCAAGAATTTGCCAAGCTCTCCGTTTCGGAGGGCTTTTTTTATGCCCTTTTCATAAGCTAAGAATATAAGGATGTAAACGATTGTCTAATAGGGAGAAAGAAAGCATGAGGGAAGCAAAAGTGGAATATGACGATATAGCGGATATGCACTGGTGGATGGTGGATCATATTCACTCATGATATATGCAGTATTGTTGATAGATATAGTATCAATCGTTGTCATCATCAGACATAGCAAGGGACTGGGGCAAGACGAGGTATTGGAACGATTAAAAATAGGATGTAGTGTGGCAGTATTCCTGCTTGGGATGCTGCTGGTGTATTATATAGCATATCTGCTTTGGTAAGGTGATATGGGACAGAGTAAAAAACAGAGCCATGCCTATTACGACATGGCTCAAATAATATAATGTAATGTAATAAGCTTACGTCAAGCCACTAAATCCTTAAACAATTTAATAGTTTCAGGAGAATCCTTTTGGCTCCAAGGTACATATCCACAGCCATATGTTTTAAGAGCCTCAATATATTCCGGTTTCAACTTTATGGCCAAATCATTAACGATAGCTAAGCTACTTACTTTTTTTCCTGTTTGTTCCTCACGAACCGGTTTAATGTCATTCCAAGTGAAGAGGAAGTTTGGAACATTGATTTTATTCAAAGAATTAAATGACTTAACAACAGTTTCCTTTTTTCTTCCAGCAAACTGAAAATCAAAAGTAAATTCGATGCCTGTACTTCCTTTAGTTATGAACTGAGGTGTGTAAACAAGATCATGTTTGTCGAAAAAGCTTTTTACATCTTCTTTGAATATTGTTGCCACATTATTTTGTGCCAGCACTTCCATTTCAGAGATTTCCAACATTGCACAGAGCAAACCATGTTTCTTTTGTGAGAAATTCTCAATAGTTGCCACGGTGCGAAGTTCATTATCTTCTAGCGATACACCATAATTTCGAAGAATGTAATCAACCCATTCTTTTCTTTTTGCGGAGCGACTAATATTTACACCTAATTGGTTTAGGTTTTCAAAAGTAACTCCATCATCACTCATCTCGATTTCGTCTCCGTCTTTTCGGAGGTAAATTTCAAGAGGATCATTGTAGGCACCCAAGAACGGAGTGGACATGACACTCCATCCTGTGGTTTCATCAGTGCGAACCTTCGCACGTTCACGTAACCACTTGTAGTAGTCTGTAATACTGTCTTCTATCCAACTCATATTAAACTTTGTTGTGCCATAATTGGCGTTGTTATATTTATGTATTTAGCAAAACATTGAATAGCTGAACCTGCATCAATATGATTCTGCTCGTCAACTATAGACTTTACGCTATAATTTATTTCATTTAAAGGAACTGCCCATTGTAAGTTTTTATACCCTGCAATATTAAAATGAGCATGAGGACCAGAGATTTCCTTTCCTGCAAAACGTTTAAGTTCGTCTGGAACATCCACGGTTGCTATTGCAGGATTTGGATGAATCGAATCATTGGAAACATAATCCACACGAAATATCCCCACATGTGAATCTTTCTCTAAGACATGCAAACTCAATTTAATTAATTCTTTGGAACTTCTGTTGATTGTCCATGAAAACAAGAATTCCTCATCATGTGAACGTAATGTAATATTTTCATGTAAACCAGGTATACAGTCTATTTGTTTAGATGCACAGACAGTCTTACCATCACTCTCCAAAATAACTTTGGGAGTGCTGATTAAATCCATTGCTTGCTTAAAAGTAAATTCCGTTACTGCCATAATTCATCTATTGTTATATTACACATACTTGACCTTGCAAAAATAATAATTATTTTTGAGATAACAATAACAGATGCCTAATATTTATAATTAATTAAGGTACAAGTGGAAGATTACGTATTGTTATCTTTTCAAAACCGACAAACTAGCTACTTAAATCTCTTGTAACTGAAAATATGAAAAAACAGGTTGATAAAGCTGTTTAAAGTATGATTGAGAGTATGATATATGATTATAATTTGAATATATCTTAAACTTTGATGGCCATACTTTACAAAATTCTTTTATGTCGGATTTTACTCTTTACTTTGCACTCGCAACTGGCACTTTTGCCACTGCATAGAGTATAAATCATCAATAAAACAAAGTATTATATGAGTCCATTTTTGATATTCGCCATCAGCCTTACCATTGCATACGCCATCTACTATGCGGTGATGATAACCAGAGACCTGTATGGTAAGAAGGAAG
>ENA-UEOZ01000312-UEOZ01000312.1-human-gut-metagenome-genome-assembly--contig:-NODE-312-length-37036-cov-178.269785_pt1 | contig 37036 bp, 29 predicted proteins | sample MGYA00242898_ERZ507912 | MGnify/ENA primary metagenome ERZ507912 (study PRJEB26167, sample SAMN06115410) | human gut metagenome | host: Homo sapiens | place: China:Chongqing | collected 2016-04-27... | reverse complement strand
CAACTGAACTGTGCGATAGTTCCGTTGATTGTCACACGTCCCATGATAGGGACAATTCCGTTTCTCTCCTTGCTTCCGTTTACATAGAAGACAGTCTTGAATGTACTTCTCATAATTCCTTGCTTTTTGTTCTGTGCAAAATTAAATCATGAGAGTTGCATGGCAAATTCACAACCTGTGCAGAATTGAGAAGTAAAAACCGAAGCCGTTAAAAATGCTTATTAGAGCGTTTCTTTGAGGTAATGACTTGAAAGCGTTTCTACTTCTCAAATCCGCCATTTTCGCATTTCCTCACGAATGCCACAAAAAGCCAACGACTGCCACAACCACTTGAAACTCAAAACAAAAGCTCAAATCTGCTATTTTTTGCTTTTTTAGTCATTCTTTTTCAACAAAACTTGAAGAATTAGAACAAAATCAGGAGACAACAGAAAGATTTAATGAAGTAAGTGAGCGGTTGAAGTCTCTGAAGGAGAAGTCGCTTAAGTTGAGGGCAAACATAAGTATGGTAAACAAGAATACTGCATTGTTGGACCAATTATGGATATTATGCGCTTTCCCTTCTGTTTTGATAGAGTTTAAGAAGAAATGCTCGGATTTTAGTCGAGAGAAAAGAAAACAGGAGAAAGACTTTGTTGAGGAGCAAGCCAAGGAAATGGGCAAGAAGGAAGCCTTGCAAGAGGTTCGTGGTATGTTGTCGGAAAACGTAGCTGAATTGCCATGGTATTTACCCAATCAGGAGACCATGGAGGAGATGATTCACGACCATGTATGCAAAGTTTGTGGCAGCCCTGCACCAGAAGGGTCTGATGCTTACAATTTTATGATGAATAAGCTTAATGAGTATAAGAAGCATATTGCCGCCAAATTGCAAATGGAAGAGGAAAAAGCGGCTGTAGAGCGTAAGCAATTGTTCACAAGTGGATATATCGAAGAATTGCATAATATGAGTATCCGTCTTGGTGGAAATAAGGAAGCTCAGATTGCGCATATTTCAACAGATATATTTGATAGATTGAGTCTTGAGGACCGTCTGCGTGAAGAATTAAAGAAGGTTGAAGACAAGAAGCAAGAAACTGAAGATGAAAAAGCTCGCTTACTGATACAGGCTGGTAATGTGTCAGAGGAGTTGCTGCAAAAGAGTTTTCTTGACATTAAGGGAATGTTCGAGCAAAAAGGACGTGCAGAAACTCGTCTTGTAGAGTTGGAACGCGACCTTCAGGACTTAAAGGCAGAAGAGGATGATTTGCGCAAACAGTTTAATGATTTGAATCCGCAAAATGGTCAAGTGAAAGTCTATAGGGACGTTCATCGTGTGTTTGAAGAGATAGCAAAGGCTTTTAGAAAGGCTAAGAAGGAAAACCTGCGCCGATTCCTATCTGCTTTGGAGGAGTGTGCCAATGAGTATTTGGAAAGACTTAGTGCGCAAGACTTCCATGGAGAAATACGTTTGCGTCAGACTATAGAGGAATCTACCGAGATAAGGCTTTATAGCTCTAACGGAACTGAGATAAAGAATCCTTCTGGCTCTCAAGAGACAGTCATGTATATGTCGGTGCTGTTTGCCATTTCTGATTTTACAGATCAGAAACGTGATGAGAATTATCCGTTGATATTCGATGCGGCTACATCTTCATTCGGCGATTCAAAGGAAGAGGGCTTCTACAATGTTATAGATAAAATCAATAAGCAATGTATCATTGTGACAAAGGATTTCATAACAAAGGGTCAGCTTCGTCTGAACGAAATCGACCAGTTGACATGTGGTGTGTATCGTATCAGAAAGGCTGATAATTTTGATAGCCATAATATGGCAACAATTAGGACAATCGTTGATAAAATAAAATAGCTATGGAATCATTATTCGACTTATGGAGCAAGCGTAATCCTCAGTGGGAAAAACGCTACGAAGAGTCTGTCATAAAGGTGTTTACCGACTATGGACGAGGCACAACATCATATCAAGCTGCTCGTGCTAAGATATTTGGTGCGGGTTATGAGCTTTTTATAATTGCCTTTTTCATTGGTTTGTATTTTGACCAAACAAAACCATTGATTGAAGATAAAGCAAAATTAAAGTCATTCGGACAGCCGATACAATATTGGGGTAATCAAGAAAATCGTCTTGGAAGAAAATCTTATGGCGAAATACGGCAGTTTTTGTTTGCTGCTCTTGTGGCTAAAACCGATATTGACCTTATTGCTTTGGATAAAGGCGAAATTACAGCTCGAAAAGTTGTTGATCAACTTGTTGACAAGATGGAGCAATACGCCAATTTTGGTTTCTCTTACATATACGAAAAGATGGAGGAAGATCCAAATTACTTCTTTAAGGAGACTGTATTCCTAAAGCTTTTCCTTTCTTTTCTGAATGACAAGAAGGAAGACGGGGCACAATTGGAAGAATTGTAGATTCTTAATGAAGTAAGAATAAATGTAGCAAACATAAATAATAGCCCTCGTGTTCTGTTTACAATGGAACACGAGGATTAACAATTAAACTTAAACAAAATTATGAAAGGACGTGACACGTTTACAATGGATGTGATTGAAAAATTAAAACAGCTGTTTATGGAGAAAGATAAAGCTGATTCCGATGAGCAGATGTCTATCAGACGGAAAATGCGTAGAATGAATTTCTATATATCTGATTTTTATCATGACATGAATTATGAAGATTTTATTCGTCTGTGCAAAGATGGCACTATAAAAATAACATATAAAGATGAGTATATGAAATCAGATGATGTGGCTAAATTTCTGTGCAATAATAATGATAATCAAAGTAATAAGATACGGCTTGGCAATAATGAAAATCTATGCTCTAAGAATGCCGAACCACAAGATAATGAAAACTTCAAGGAAGGACTTGAGCCTTGGGTGGATGAGCATTCGGAGATTTTGATTCTTGGCTCATTTCCAAGTGATGTTTCCCTTAGGGAGCGGGCTTATTATCAGAATAAATCAAAGAACTCATTCTGGAAGTTGATGCATGGATTGTTTGGTGAAGGCCCCGACAGCAAAGAGTTTCTGATGAAGCATCATATTGCTTTGTGGGATTGTCTTGCTGCTGCCAATAGAAAGGGAAGTATGGATTCCAATATTTCCGGAGGAGAGAAACCTAATAATATTCCGCAGCTGCTGTCGTCGCATCCAAGCATAAGAAGAATTGTGATTAATGGAAAGAGTAAGGCAAAAGGATATTTTGATAGGTATTTTTCTGACCTTTATAGTCATATAGATGTTATAATCGTATCCAGTTCGTCTAATGCTAACTCAATAGAGTTTGAGGCGAAGCTTGAGGAGTGGAAGATAATTCTGAAATAGTAACATGGATATGTATCAAGTAGAGCTCACCACAGACATGGATGTGGTGAGTATCGTTGTTAATGCTTCTGACGAGAACGAGGCAATATCCATTGCCTTGACAATGTTTGAGCAAGGAGAAGTGGACACGGCAGGAAGCATGTTGGTAAATGTTGCTGCTTTCCGTGCTTGTTAGATTTTATTGCATGTAAAATGCGATTGGGTTAAATCGAAAATCTAAAGAAAATGTATCAATAAGTCGTGGAAATCTATAAAATCTTGATAGATTTACACGACTTATCAGTATGTTTTAGCGAGTGTTTTTAATATACCCTAAAATCCTCAACCTGTAATATTTTTGATATCTGTGGTTGCGGATACCTCTCTAAAACGACTCGTTTTCGTAAAGAATCCTTATGGTGTAGTCGCAAGAGACAAAATCACCTTACCCCATGATGCGACTTGAGGCAATACGCAAAAGACAACGAAGATTTTAGGCTACCCAAAATCAAACATTCTGATGCAGAAAATGCTGGAAACCTACTTGAAGACAATAGCGGAGTCAAGCGTAGACGGCGTGCAGCATCGTTGTCCAAGTGCAAAATTACAAAATGTTTTTATAAAATCACTCCCTGCTGTAAATCTACAGCAGGGAGAAGTGTATATATACTAATTAACAAATGCTATTATCTCGCCTCTGTTATTGTACGCAAGGTGTAGCTTTTTATGAACTATTTCTTATCCCGAACTGGGGTAAAACCTCACGAATTGTAAGTCTGTTGGGATAAAAAAGGAGGAAAGCTTTATCGGCTTTCCTCCTTTTCGGTATATGTTTCTGCTGTCAATTACTTGAACGTCAGAGTTTCTTAAGTTTTACTTTTGCTCTGCATCAGCGTTTGCTGCAGGCTGCTCCTGCTCAGGTACGGGAATCTGACCGCGTGTAAGGATGCTTGTGATGCGGTTGTTCATGTCGTTCACCATTGAGTCGAACAGCTTGGCACTCTCGAGCTTGAAGATGAGCAACGGATCCTTCTGCTCGTAAGAAGCGTTCTGCACGCTGTGGCGCAGTTCGTCGAGCTGACGGAGGTTCTCCTTCCAGCAGTCGTCAATGATGTGGAGCATGATGACACGCTCAAACTGCTTAACGACGTCCTTGCCCTCTGTGCGGTAAGCCTCCTTGAGATTGCAAGGAATGTTGTAGACACGCTTGCCGTCTGAGATTGGCACCATGATGCGCTCGTAGATGGCACCCTGGTTTTCCTCCACCTGCTTGATGATAGGCCATGCAACTGATTCGATGCGGTCTGTCTTGCGCTTGAAGGTAGCCATTGCAGACTGGAAAGCTCTCTCTTCCAGATCCTCACGTCTTACGTTCTCTGACTCTTCCTCTGAGAACGGGCACTCCATAGCGAGCACCTTGAGGAACTGCTCGCGGCAGCCTTCGTAGTCGTTGGTCTCGATGATGTTAACGACGCGGTCCCAGATGATGTTGGTGATGTCCATGCCGATACGCTCACCCATGAGAGCGTGACGACGCTTCTCATAGATAACGGTACGCTGCTTGTTCATCACGTCGTCATACTCGAGCAGGTGCTTACGGATACCGAAGTTGTTCTCCTCCACCTTCTTCTGAGCACGCTCGATGCTGCGTGAGATCATCGGGTTCTCGATACGGTCGCCCTCCTGGAATCCGAGTTTGTCCATAAGGCTTGCAATCTTCTCTGATGCGAACAGACGCATGAGCTTGTCCTCGAGCGATACGTAGAATACTGAGCTTCCCGGGTCGCCCTGACGACCAGCACGACCACGGAGCTGACGGTCTACACGGCGGCTCTCATGACGTTCTGTACCGATGATGGCAAGACCACCGGCTGCCTTTACTTCCTTGGTAAGCTTGATGTCGGTACCACGACCTGCCATGTTGGTGGCGATGGTAACAGCACCGAGCAGACGCTCTTCCTTATGCTTGTTGCCGTCTTCGTCAACGATTTCGACGAAGCCCATATTGCTGCGTCCTGCCTCTGCCACGATGTCAGCCTCCTTCTTGTGGAGCTTGGCGTTGAGCACCTGATGAGGTATCTTGCGCATCTTGAGCATCTTAGAGATAAGCTCAGAGATTTCAACTGATGTTGTACCTACGAGAACCGGACGTCCGCTGTTACGCATCTCAACGATTTCGTCAATAACGGCTGCATACTTCTCGCGTGCTGTCTTGTAAACGCGGTCGTCGAGGTCCTTACGAAGGATGGGACGGTTGGTAGGAATCTCCACAACGTCGAGCTTGTAGATATCCCAGAACTCGCCAGCCTCGGTAGATGCAGTACCGGTCATACCGGAAAGCTTGTGGTACATACGGAAGTAGTTCTGCAGGGTGATGGTTGCGAAAGTCTGTGTGGCAGCCTCCACCTTCACGTGCTCCTTAGCCTCTACAGCCTGATGGAGTCCGTCGCTCCAACGGCGACCGTCCATGATACGTCCTGTCTGCTCGTCAACGATCTTCACCTCGCCGTCCATAACGACATACTCGTCGTCCTTATTGAACATTGTGTAAGCCTTGAGGAGCTGCTGGATGGTATGTACGCGCTCGCTTTGTACGGCATAGTGGTTGAGGAGGTCGTCCTTCTTGTCAAGACGCTGCTGCTCGTCGAGGTCTTTCTCGTTCTCCAATGCTGACAGTTCTGATGTGATGTCGGGCAATACGAAGAGTTCCTTGTCCTGCACCTGATTGGCGAGCCAGTCAGTACCCTTGTCTGTAAGGTCACAGCTGTTAAGCTTCTCGTCTACAACGAAGAAGAGCGGCTCTACTGCCTCGGGCATGCGGCGGTTGTTGTTCTCCATATAGTATTCCTCTGTCTTGAGCATGCCAGCCTTGATACCTTCCTCAGAGAGGTACTTGATGAGCGGCTTGTTCTTAGGCAGGGCCTTGTGTGAACGATAGAGAGCGAGGAAGCCTTCCTCCAGCTTCTTCTGGTCGTTAGTCTTCTGACCCTCGGTGATGAGCTGCTTGGCCTCTGCGAGGTACTGTGTGGCGAGCTTGCGCTGAACGTCAACGAGACGCTCCACGAGCGGCTGATATTCCTCAAACATCTGGTCGTCGCCCTTAGCGATAGGACCTGAGATGATAAGCGGTGTACGTGCGTCGTCAATAAGCACTGAGTCGACCTCATCGACGATGGCGTAGTTGTGCTTGCGCTGTACAAGGTCGTCAGGTGACAATGCCATGTTGTCACGCAGATAGTCGAAGCCGAACTCGTTGTTGGTTCCGAATGTGATGTCAGCCATGTATGCCTTGCGGCGCTCCGGTGAGTTAGGACGGTGCTTGTCAATGCAGTCTACAGAGAGACCATTGAACATATAGAGCGGTCCCATCCACTCCGAGTCACGCTTTGCGAGGTAGTCGTTCACGGTTACGACGTGTACGCCGTTGCCTGTGAGGGCGTTAAGGAATACGGGGAGTGTTGCCACGAGGGTCTTACCCTCACCCGTTGCCATCTCGGCAATCTTGCCCTGGTGAAGAACAATACCACCGAAGATCTGAACATCATAGTGTACCATTTCCCACTTGAGGTCGTTGCCGCCTGCTGTCCAGTGGTTGTGGTATATGGCCTTGTCGCCGTCGATGGTGATGAAGTCGTTCTTGGGATTCTCTGCGAGCTCGCGGTCGAAGTCGGTGGCAGTAACCACTGTCTCCTCGTTTTCAGCGAAACGACGGGCTGTGTCCTTTACGATGCTGAAAGCCACAGGCATGATTTCGTCGAGAGCCTTCTCGTACAGGTCGAGCACTTCCTTCTCCAGCTTGTCGATGGCATTGAAGATTGACTCGCGCTCATCAATCGGAGTCTCCTCAATCTTAGCCTTCAGCTCGGCAATCTTAGCCTTCTGCTCGTTAGCTGAGTCCTGTACATACTTCTGTAATTCTTTAGTGCGTGCGCGGAGTTCGTCATTGCTCAGTGCCTTGATTTCGGGATATGCTGCCTTTACTTTGTCCACAAGAGGCTGGATAAGCTTCATATCCTTTGATGACTTGTTGCCAAACAATGACTGTAGAAATTTGTTTAAATTCATTGTATATTATTTTTTTTATTTCGTGTGATGGTTAATAAGTGGGTGTAAAATTACAAAAAAAAATCCATACAGCACCCAAATGGCGTCTTTTAAACGTCATTTTATTGGAGTGGTGCCGCCGAACAGGCGTTCGGCGCCCTGATGCGTATAGCCTTAGCAACTGTAGGCGCAATGCGGTCTACCGTAGCAGGTGTGGTTATACGTTCCGGCTTTACCCCGGCTCCGTAGAAGATGATGGGGAACGGGATAAATGCTGCCCTTGAGAAATAGCTCTCGTTGGTGTCTTCGTTTATGATTTGCCATCCTGGAGCGGTCTCGATTACGAGGTCGCCGCTGACGGACGGATTGTAAGGACTGGCTGATACGCTTCTCACGCCGGCTGTCTGAACGAGCAGTTCTTTTGATCGAGCGATGATGTCGTTGAAGCTTATATGGCGCTGTTCTATAAGCTTGCGGTCCAGATAAATCTGGTTGTGAAAGCTTGTCTCAACATACTTGCCCTGACCGTAAATGGCGCCAAGGTACATGTTGAGAAGATTGGATGTGCGATTGATATAGAATGTGCCTGAAGGGATGCGGAAACGCTGGTAGTCAACCTGCTGCTCGCTTGTGTAGCCAGTGCTGGTAAGCACGAACATGACATTGTCGCGTCCTACCTTATCTTCAATTCGCTTGATAAGTGAAGCCAATGTCTTGTCGAGCTTAACGTAGATAATCTCCATCTCCGACTGCCATACAGTGGCGTCCGTACCCTTCGCTGAGAAGGTCACGGAGAGCATGTCGGTGATGTTGTCGCGTCCCATAGCCATATTGTCAATGCAGGCTACGGACATGTCGGCTACGTCATCGTTGTTACCGTTAGTGAGCTTGTTTGTGCTGTTGTTGTAAGTGCGCACAAGGGCCTGTGCGCCTTTCGAGTAGTATGTGGATGTTGTCCACTGGCCGTTCTTGTCGTTCAGCCAGAATGCGCCGTCTGCGGCATGGCCTGCAGAGATGACGGCAGCGTCCTTATCGGAAGCTACAGAATAGACAAGTGCTGCTCCTTTAGTGGATATCTTAAGCTCGTCGCTTACTGTGGAAGTGGCGATTTTCTGAGGTGACACGCCGTACGTTGCGTCGTCCGTGCATAATACAGGGCGCAAAGTGTTGCGGTCGAGCCATTGGGTTCCGACTATATTATTATAATGTGGGGTTGTGCCGGTGGCAATAGAGGCAATAGCCGATGCTCTGTCAACGGGCGAGAATGGATAGCTGGCGGCCTCATATATGCGTCCGTTCTGCAGCAACTTCTTGAATCCGTCCTCGCAATAGAGCGGTGCGAAGTGCTCGATGTAGTCGGTGCGTAGCTGGTCTACAGCTATGTTTACGACCAGACGTGGCGCAGGCTGCAAGCTTTGTGCTTGCATCTGTGAGCCGGTCAGGACGGTGAGCATTATAATTGTAGATATATACTTGTTCATCTCTTGTTTGTTGTGTTAGCCGTCTGGCGTATTTTCATTATGTTTCTGTATAGCAAAGACAATGCCACAAAGTAGATTCCCTCTGCATAAGACTGCATTATTCCTCCTAAAAGGAACAGGATTATGAGCACGGTCCATGCTTTTTGCCATTTACAGGGCTGTCCTTTCTTTATCTTCTTGGATGCGCTCCACAGGAATACGAGGTTCAGCGGATTGAGCAGCAGAGTCTGCAGATTGAGGCTTACGGTGGGGTGTTGCGAGAAAATCATGGCAAACAAAATCAGTCCGCATGCTCCTGTTAAGAACATCATTATCGTGTCTGTAAGCCAGTAATTTGCTTTTCGCATTGCCTCTATTGTCGTTATGACAACGACTAATGCCGCCAACACTCCCAGACACACGATTGGGGAGACTGGGAAACTGTCGCTTCCAGAATCGCTTGTGGCTGGCAGTACCCATGTCTCGCTCTCGACAAACTTGCGTTTTGAACCGTCCTTGTCGTATATTACGGCATGGCTTATGTCCTTTGAGAGGTTTTTGGGCAGAAACTGTTGTTCGCCGAACGTTGTCGGACGATCCGCCTTGACTCCGAGCAGAAGGTCGTTGCCGAAGCGTGCCCATCTGTGACGCTCGTTATATTGATGGATGAGTTCGCGGAAAGAAGGGTAGGGGTTGGCTTCGTTTTCGAATACCACTTTTCCGTTTATGTTGTCGAGTATGATGTCTCTTGCGCGAGTTGTGCAATTGTCGTAGAAGTAATTATACCTGTATACACGGTTTTCCGGCAGGTAATTCTTGTCTATAGCCTTCGCTATGGCAGTCTTCTCCTTGTCCGTCAGGTTGAGAGTCTGCTGTATGACTCCGCATCCCGAACGCTCGTATTGGGCCTTGAAATCCTCGAAATACTCAATGCCCATCTCATAGTCGGTCAGTCCGAAGACAAACCTGAGCACGAAGTATGGCTTGCTGAACGAGAAAATACCATAATTAATGGCGATGTCTATGCCTTGCGTCAGGTTCTCGTATCTGATGGCTGTATGTCCGTATAGGCTGTATACGTATGGTCTCGGCATGCAGGTGAGCAGGCTTATGCGTATCGAGTCGGCTTGCTTTCCGTTATCAGCGGCAGCCGTTTGCGACATAAGCATGAGGGCAGTCAGCAGGCATAATATTGTTCTTTTAAGTTGTTTCACAATTAAATATTGGTCTGTTATTTGTCTTTACATCATACAAAGGTATTAATAATATGCTTAATATGAGCTTAAAAGGCTTGTTAAAAAACGTAAAAGCGGCGTTTTTGGCAAGTAAACGCGGTTATATTATACTTTTGATGAAATTTAAAAGTCGTTATTTCTTGTTTATCCTGCTATTATCTCGAATTTTTTCGATAAATTTGCACCTAATTATGCGAGAAAGAATATGAGCCTTATATATAATAAGGTGTAGAGATAAAGCAGGAGAGTGTTCCGCTTGTTTCGTGTTCTGATCGTTTTTAAGCAGATAATATATCAAGAAAGAGAAATGAAGAAATTACTGATAACTGTTTGTATGGCCGTGACTTCCATGGCTGTGTTGGCCCAGAGCGGCACAAACTCGCCTTATAGCCAGTATGGCCTTGGCGTGCTCGGAGAGCAGTCGGGGGGATTCAATCGTGGAATGAACGGTCTTGGCATTGGTTTTCATGAGCACAACCAGATAAACACGTCTAACCCGGCTTCGTATGCCAGCATCGACTCGCTGTCGTTTATCTTTGACGCTGGTATTGCAGGGCAAATAACGAATTTCTCGGAGAATGGAGTGAAGCTGAATGCCAACAATGCCAATTTCGAGTATGTGACGGCAGGTTTCCGTCTTGCAAAGCATCTTGGCGTCAGCTTTGGTGTGCTTCCGTTCTCGAATATCGGTTATAGCTACTCAAATACAGGTAAGCTGAATAATAGTGAAACCGGATCGTCGACGACTTACGAGAATGTCTATTATGGTACGGGAGGTCTTCATCAGGTGTATTTGGGCTTCGGCTGGATGCCGTTTAAGGGATTGGCTATCGGTGTGAACGGCTCTTACTTGTGGGGCAATTACACGCGCTCGGTCATCAACTCATATTCCGATTCTTACGTAAATACACTTTCAAAGTACTATACAGCTGACGTAAACAGCTATAAGCTTGACTTCGGTCTGCAGTATACTCTCAAGCTTTCAAAGAAAGACAATCTGACCATTGGTCTTACTTATGGTCTCGGTCATAAGCTTGGCGCAGATCCGGAATGTAAGGTGATTTCTACCAATGCGCAGACAGGAGTTGCTGATACTGCCTTGTTTGTGGCAAAGGATGGTCTGGAGCTTCCGACAACTTACGGAGTGGGTCTTATGTGGAACCGTTCAAACCGTTGGAAGATTGGTGCCGATTACGTCTTGCAGAAGTGGTCGTCGGTGGTAAGCCCGGAATATCTGACAGTCAATGGTAAGACAGATTATGTGGTTTCGAAGAACTTGTATTCAGACCGTCATAAGATTACCGTTGGTGGTGAGTTCTGTCCTCAGGAGAATAGCAGAAGTTTCTTCAAGCGTGTTCACTATCGTCTGGGAGCATCTTATGCCACCAATTATCTTAAGATTTCAGGACAGGATGGTCCGAAAGAGTATGGTGTGAGTGCAGGTTTTGGCATACCTATCATGAACGGATACAACAACCGCTCGCTTCTTAATATCTCTGCACAGTGGGTTCGTCAGGACTCGAAGACATTCATTACAGAGAACTCGTTCCGCATCAATATCGGTCTGACGTTCAACGAGCGTTGGTTCGCTAAGTGGAAGATGGAATAAAAAAACAAATATCATCAGACATTGAATTACATTAAAATCATAATCCTTACAATGGTGGGCTTCTTCCTTCTCGCGTCATGCGAGGGGCAGAAGGAGCATACTGCGCCAGCTGTGCACGACCGCGACTCTGCGTCGATGATGATCAGCTATGGTGTTAACACCCTCATATCCGATTCGGGCGTCATCAAGTATCGCATCGTTACAGAGCGTTGGGAGGTTAATACTGTCCGCAATCCGTCACGTTGGATTTTTGAGAAAGGTTTGTTCTTCGAGCAGTTTGATGAGAAATTCCATGTCCAGTCGTACATTCAGTGCGACACGGCATATTATTACGACCAAAAGAAACTTTGGGAGTTGCGTAGTCGTGTCTCAATATTGACTAAGGATGGCTTGCGTTTTACGAGCCAGCAGTTATTCTGGGATCAGGCATCGCATGAACTCTATTCGAACGTCCCTTCACATCTGGTCACACCGGACCGTACGTTGGAGGGAACGTATTTTCGCAGCGATGAGCGTATGACACGCTATTTTGTATCTAATAGCCGTGGTTCTTTCGAGAAGACGGACATCGCAGGCAAGGGCGACACAATAACGTCAGCTCCAGACACTGTAAAGGCAGCCATCAGACCGCAGGTAACACCGCAGAGACGTACTGCCGTACGGTAGTATAAAAACACAAATAAAGATAGATTATTCTTATAAATAGTGGAAACAGACATACCTCTTTTAATCAGTATTGCCGTAACAATGATATTGTCGGCATTCTTCTCTGGCATGGAAATAGCGTTTGTGTCAAGCAATCGTATGCTCGCCGAGATGGACCGTGAAGGCAATCACCTTACCAAAAAACTCATTTCCAACTTCTACAAGCACCCTAATGGTTTCGTCAGCACAATGCTTGTAGGCAACAACATTGTGCTTGTCGTATATGGTATTCTTATCGCCAAGCTTTTTGACAGCACAATATTCAGTGCGCTTGACGACGGAATGCGCGTGACGGCAGACACTATTGTCTCGACGCTTATTATCCTTTTTACGGGTGAGTTTCTTCCTAAGATACTCTTTAAGAACAATGCCAACAGACTATTGGCTGTGTTCTCTCTTCCTGCATACATTATCTATGTTATATTGTGGCCGATAAGCCGTTTCTCCACTTTTATTTCTAAATGTCTGCTCCGTTTAGTGGGCATACGTATGGAAGCGGAAAGTGATGACGAAGGCTTCTCAAAGGTTGATCTTGACTATCTTGTGCAGTCGAGCATCGACAACGCACCTAAGGAAACTCTTATCAATGAGGAAGTGAAGATCTTCCAGAATGCACTCGATTTCTCAGACTGTAAGGTTCGCGACTGTATGGTCCCGCGTACCGAAATAAATGCTGTGGACATTAACGAATGCAGCACCGAGGAGCTTATGCAGAAATTTATCGAGAGTGGCAACTCAAAGATAATCGTCTATGACGATGATATCGACCATATTACGGGCTATATCCATAGTTCGGAGATGTTCCGCAATCGCAATCGTTGGCGTGAATGCGTGTGCAAGATGCCTTTCGTACCAGAGACAATGGCGGCTCAGAAGCTTATGCATATACTGTTGCAGCAAAAGAAGAGTCTCGGTGTTGTCGTGGATGAGTTTGGCGGGACAAGTGGCATTGTCTCTCTCGAAGATATCGTGGAGGAGATATTCGGTGATATCGAGGACGAGCATGACAGTACGAAGTACGTCGCGAAGCAGACCGCGCCAAACGAGTATATCCTTTCTGCGCGTCTTGAGATTGACAAGGTGAATGAAATGTTCGATCTTGATCTGCCTGAAAGCGATGAGTATATGACGGTTGGAGGTTTCATCCTGCATGAATATCAGAACTTCCCGAAGCTCAACGAGGTGGTGACAATCGGAAAATACGAGTTTCGCATAATTAAGAGCACAATGACAAAAATAGAGCTTGTGAACCTAAAAGTTAACTCGTAAAGGCAATTTTTCAGGTAAACATGCCCAAGTTTGGCAATAAATTAGTATTTTTGTACGCATTTTGTGGCATAGAGAGATTTGTGCCACATATTTTATGCCGGTGGGCGACCGTCATAATGCCTTAAAAAGCTAAATCTAACAGAAAATAAGAATAACAAATAAAAACAATTAAACAATAATGGCAGCATTAGGAAAAATCAGAAGCAAAGGAGTCCTGCTGATATGCATCATCAGCTTGGGTCTGTTTGCGTTCATTGCCGAAGAGGCATTCCGCTCATGCGAGTCGTCGAGCGCTGAGAAGCATCAGCAGGTAGGCGAGGTGTTGGGCGACAAGATCAGCGTCACTGAGTTCCAGAAACTCGTAGACGAGTACACTGAAGTTATTAAGATGCAGCAAGGTCAGGACAATCTGAATGAAGATCAGCTCAATCAGGTGAAGGATATGGTGTGGAACACCTACGTCCAGACAAAGCTTATCGCTAACGAGACCGAGAAGCTTGGTCTGACTGTTACTGATCAGGAGATGCAGGATGTTCTGACACAGGGAACCAACCCGATGCTTATGCAGACTCCGTTCTTCAATCAGCAGACACGTCGCTTTGACGTTAACGCTCTGAAGAAGTTCCTCGCTGAATACAAGGCACAGGGCAGCACTAATCCCCAGCTTGCAAAGCAGTATGATACAATCTACAAGTACTGGAACTTCATCGAGAAGACTCTTCGTCAGCAGTTGCTCGCTCAGAAGTATCAGGGTCTGTTCGCTCATTGCTTCCTTTCTAATAAGGTAGAGGCTAAGCAGGCATTTAAGGATCAGAACGAGGAGAGCCAGATTCAGCTTGCTTCTCTGTCTTACTCAAGCATTGAGGACAACAAGGTTACAGTTACTGATGCCGACCTTAAGGCTAAGTATGATGAGATTAAAGCCCGCTTCAAGCAGTACGTTGAGAGCCGCGACATCAAGTATGTTGACATTCAGGTTAAGGCTTCCGCATCTGACCGTGCAGCTCTTCAGAAGGAATTTGCAGCTTATGATACAGAACTTGCTGCTGCAGCCGATCCCTCTGACATAGTTCGTAAGAGCACTTCGCTTGTCGCTTACACTGGCGTTCCCGTCTTGAAGGATGCTTTCCCCTACGATATCGCTCAGCGTCTTGACTCTATGGGCGTTGGTTCTACAAGTAAGGTGTTCGAGAGCAAGCAGGACAACTCGCTCAATATCATCAAGCTCGTATCAAAGCAGCAGTTGCCCGACTCTGTTCAGTTCCGTCAGATTCAGGTGGCTGGAGCTAATGCAGCAGAGACAGCAAAGCGTGCTGACTCAATCTCTACTGCTCTTAAGGCTGGTGCCGACTTCGAGGCAATCGCTAAGAAGTATGGTCAGACTGGCGAGAAGAATTGGTTGACAACCAAGCAGTATCAGGGTGCTCCGTCACTCGACAAGGATACTCGCAACTATATCACAAGCCTCAACACAATGTCTGTAGGCGAGGTTAAGAACATCACTCTCACACAGGGCAATCTCATTATCCAGGTGGTAGACCGTAAGGCAATGGTCAACAAGTATGTTGCTGCTGTCGTTAAGAAGAACATCTCATTCTCAAAGGACACATACAGCGCAGCTTATAACAAGTTCAGCTCGTTCGTAAGCGCTAACCTTACTGCAGACGAGATCGTAAAGAACGCAGCTAAGGCTGGTTACACTATCCAGGAGCGTAAGGACATAACCACAGCAGAGCACAATCTTGCCGGTATCCACAGTACTCGCGAGGCAATGCGCTGGCTCTTCGACGCTAAGAAGGGTGATGTTTCGCCGCTTTATGAGTGTGGAGACAATGACAACCTCCTCGTGGTAATCCTTGACAATATCAACAGTGTTGGCTATCGTTCTCTTGAGGACGCACAGGTTAAGGAGTTCGTTAAGGCTGAGGTGCTCAAGGACAAGAAGGCTGAGATGCTTCTTGCAAAGCTTAACGGCGTTAAGTCTGTAAATGAGGCAAAGGCCAAGGGCGCAAATGTTACTGCTGTAAATCAGGTTACTTTCGCAGCTCCTGTCTTCGTTACAGCTACTGGAGCAAGCGAGCCGGCACTTAGCGGTGCGGTTGCTGCAACAGCAAAGGGCAAGTTCTGCAAGGCTCCTGTAAAGGGCAATGCAGGTGTATATGTCTTCCAGGTTGTAAACAAGTCACAGCGTGCAGCCAAGTATGACGAGAAGGCAGAGATGCAGAAGCTTCGTCAGCAGCACATGCAGATGGCTGGCAACTTCATGAACGAGCTCTACATCAAGGCAAAGGTGGTGGACAATCGCTACCTCTTCTTCTAATCCATCTTTTGTATAGAAACAACAACATTCTATAATTTGTGTCCCGGAAGTGTTCTACTTCCGGGACTTTTTGTTATATTTGCATTCCTATTTGAAGTCTAACATATAACAAGTAAAAGATAAAGCCAATCATCAATGATAATAGAAATGAAAGACGTCCATCTACAAGTGGGCGAATCAGAACAATATGGCAACATATCCTTCTCAGCCTTGCCAGGTGACATTTTTGCCGTAACAGGAGGTAGCCAGCAGGCTCGCTCTGCGGTGTTGCAATCCTTGACCGGTGTTCATCCTGTTGAAAAAGGCTGGATAAGCGTGGATGGTGAGGCTGTAAAAGGAAATCTTGGTGCCTATTTTCGTAGGCAGATGTCTTACTTGCCAAGTTGCTTAGACTTTGGTGATGAGTTGGTCCGCGATGTTATGGATTATTACATCTGTCTATCCGTCAACAAGAACAAGGAAATTTCAATGTCTATTCTGAAGGACGAACTACGTCAGTTGTCTTTGAAGGACGATGTCATTGACCGGAAGTTTTCTGCCTTGTCTGCCGCGGAAGCACAGCGTGTCGCTATAGCGTTGACTGGAATGACAGAACGCAAGGTCTTTCTTCTGGATAATCCTACGTCCTCGCAAGACGAACGCGGCAAGATGTCTGTCATGTCATACCTTTGTTCACCAAGGATGAAGGATGTTACGCTTGTTGTGGCTACATCCGACCAGGCTTTACTGTCTGTATGTAACAAGAGTCTGAATCTTAATCATTTTATCATATAAGAATATTTCGCTTATGCTTTTATATCTTTCCTTAGCTTTGTGCGTAGTGTTTCTCGCAGTGCCCATATACGTGGCGTATGCATACCGTATATCAGAGATACGTCACATCTTTATGGCGTTGGCACGTATGGTGCTTCGTCTTGGTGTGCTGGGAGTTGTGGCATATTATCTTGTTCTTTGGGATAATTGGCTGCTTAACATCGTATTCTTGCTTCTCATGGTGGCTTATTCAGCCATGTCTGCAGTGGTGAAGAGCCGACTCGGACTGCGTGAATATATTGTCCCCGTTGCCGTCGGCATACTTGCGTCCGTTGTATTGGTGACTGGAGGGATGGCTGTATTGTGCATAGCTCCGGAGATAAAGTTAAGTTCGCGCTATATTGTCCCAGTAGTCGCAATGATGTCTGGTGGCATAATAGAAGCGCAGGTTAAGGCTTTGAGATTGTTCTATGGAGGTATACGCCATCATAACCATCTCTACTATTATCTTATAGGCAATGGAGCCACCCATTCCGAAGCCATGTATTATCTTGTACGACGCTCCCTGCATGCCGTTCTTGTCAAGGAGATATCAAGGATGGCTGGCATGGCAGTAGGTATAGTGCCTTTCGTAATGTTGGCAATGGTAATGTGTGGTTTTGATGTGTTGCAGGCAGCAGCAATGCAGGCTGTGTTAGTGGCAGCGATGATGTCAGCAAGCGTTATCGCTGCTTGGGTGACGCTCGTAGCGGCACGTCGTTTTGTATTGGACGTTTATGGTCGTATAAAAAACATAAAACCAGACGTGAATCACACGGACAATCAAGAATCAACAGAACAATAAATGATATATTAATCGGATAATGATGAATAAGAAGATTTTCAATGTATTGGCGGCAGCATTCCTGTGCCTGTCAATGTGTGCCTGTGATGCGAAGAGCTTTAAGGCAGGTTTGGCTGAAAGCCGTAAGATTTATGAGAGCGAGATAGCAAAGATGGACAATGGCAATAGCTCCAATGAAGCAACGGTTAATAAGGAAACGTCGTCGGAGGTTTCTATTGAAGGTCTTGAAGTACCCGCTTCGTTGAAGAAAACTCCTGAGATAGTGCTTAAGCGTACTGGTTATACAGTTTCATATAACTCTGACCGTCGTGTCCCCAATTGGGTGGCGTGGCATCTTACTGAAGCCCATCTTACTGGCAACACAAAACGAGCTGAATCTAAATTCCATGAAGATCTTGACGTACCGGAGCCAAGAGCGGTGGATTTCGATTATGTGCGTTCCGGATATGACCGCGGACACATGTGTCCAGCTGGTGATAATAAGTGGAGCAGCGCAGCAATGGACGACTCTTTTCTCTTCACCAATGTGTGTCCACAGGCTCCGTCGCTCAATCGTGGAGACTGGAACGAGATGGAGCAGGCATGCCGCAAGTGGGCAAAGCAATACGGCGATATATATATAGTATGTGGTCCTGTATTCTATAAGAAAAGCTCAAAGACGATTGGCAAGAATAAGGTGGCGGTTCCTGATGCTTTCTTCAAGGTGGTGCTGTGTATGAATCCGTCTCCGAAGGCCATTGGCTTTATCTATAAGAATGCTGACGGCAATCGTCCTAAGGGCGACTATGCCAATTCTGTGGACGAAGTGGAACGAATCACAGGTATTGATTTCTTCCCATCACTTCCTGACGACATAGAGAAGATGGTGGAGGCGAAGTGTGACGTATCAGAATGGAATCTGTAATGAATGGCAGTGTTAGTGCTATGAAAACCAGTAATATACGTGCCGTTGCTTTCGATGCTGACGATACGCTGTGGGCATTACAGAACCATTTCCTTGATGTAGAGAGAGAGTATTGTCAGCTTCTGGCTCCGTTCGGTGATAGCGAAAAGATTACTTCCAGCCTTTTTTCTACGGAGATGGCAAATATGGCAGACCTCGGATATGGTTGCAAGGCTTTCATCATCTCGCTTGTCGAGAATGCCGTCAAGGTTAGCGAAGGTAGGGTAGAGGCCCGTGTTATTGGCGAAATAGTGAAATTGGGTAAGCGCCTGCTTCATGTTGACGCTTGCCCGCTTCATGGTGTGGAGCCGACTCTTAGCCGTTTACATGACCTTAAGCATGCCGATGGCTCACGTCGTTATCGTCTTGCCGTATTCACAAAAGGTGAGCTGATGGACCAGGAGAATAAGTTGCGCCGTTCCGGTCTGCTCCGCTTCTTTGATGTTGTCAGCATCGTTAGCGACAAGACACCGGAAGCTTACCATGCATTATGTTCTCAGCTTGCCGTTAATCCGGACCAACTTCTTATGGTTGGCAACAGTTTTAAGAGCGACATTGCTCCGGCACTTGCCATCGGAGCTTATGCCGCCCATATACCGTTCCACACGAATTGGGCGCACGAAACTACTGAAGAGTTTGAGCATGAGCGTCTTTGGCGTATATCCAATTTCTCGGAAATACTGGATATCCTTAACCCGTGATACGCTTTAGCTCGTCAGATTATATCCATTTTATATACATTGGTTTCTCTTTTCCAGAACCCAATGCTTTGATAGAGCGCATTTGCTTCGATGCGTGACGGGCGTGACGTTAGCAGAAGTGAGCAGGGGGCAAATCTCTTTGCCTCCTTTATTGTCTTTTCTATAAGCGTACGTCCGAGTCCTTTGCCGCGATAATCTTTGTCCACCACTACATCTTCAATCCATACCTTGCAGCCTATGGGCGACCTATAGACGGCAAGCGTGGACATTCCGATGATTTTATTGTCAATGCAAAGAAAGAACAGGTGGCTTTCGTTGCAAGTTGTCAGATACGTCATCTCGTCAATGGTCATGGGTTTGGCATTCTGCGATAGTTGTGTCAGCAAGTTGTTTACGGCAGAACGATAAGCCTCCTTCGGTTCTGTAACTTCAAAGAACGTGATGTTATGCATGTTGTTGTCTGTTTTTATATATGTTTCCGATATGGCAAAGATAACGCTTTTCGGGCGTATTATGGTCCGTAAGCTTATGTTTTTGAATATTTATTAGTAACTTTGCATTCATTAAGAACCGCTATCTACTAAAACAACAAATATTATATATCTATGAACAAGTCTTTATTTTTATCGGCAGCGTTGCTGCTGTCTTCTCTCTTTGCCTCTGCTCAGACTCCGCGTAATCAGTTGACTCCCAGACCGCCAATGGGCTGGATGACATGGAATCTCTTTCAAGGCAACATCAACGAACAGCTTATTCGTGAGACTGCCGATGCTATGGTGGAAGGTGGCTTCCGTGATGCAGGTTACGAATATATCTTCATCGACGACCTTTGGCAGGGTGGTCGCGATCGTCAGAATAACATCATTCCCGATCCTGAGAAGTTCCCTAATGGCATGAAGGCCCTTGCCGACTACGTTCATTCTAAGGGGCTTAAGCTTGGCATCTATTCTGATGCAGCCCAGCTTACGTGTGGCGGTTGGACCGCAAGTCTTGGCTTTGAGGAGCAGGACGCACGAACATTTGCTTCATGGGGCATCGATTATCTTAAGTATGATTACTGCAACGCTCCTGAGGACAGCGCCACAGCTCGTCATCGTTATCGTACCATGGCCAATGCCTTGCAGAATTCCGGTCGCGACATCGTTCTCGGCATCTGCGAGTGGGGACAGCGCCAGTGTGAGGAATGGTGTGAGGAAGTTGGCGGTCAACTTTGGCGTACCTCCTATGACGTCCGCGATATGTGGAAAGACATCGTGAAGGAAGGTGGTATGGGCATCATTGATATTGTCAACGTCACAGCTCCGCTTGCCAGGTATGTGCGTCCGGGACAATGGCCCGACATGGACATGCTTGTCATAGGACTTAACGGTACGGGCGGTCCGTCGAGCGATCTCGGTGGAGTGGGCTGCACGCAGACCGAATATCAGACACAGATGAGTATGTGGTGTATGATGGCTTCTCCTCTCGCCATGACCAATGACTTGCGCAAGGTGTCTGAGGACGATCGCCGCATACTGCTCAATCCGGAGATTATCGCCATCAATCAGGATGTGCTTGGTAAGGCCGCCGAGCGCAAGGTAATGAACGACAACTATCAGATCTTCGTTCGTCCGCTTGCTGATGGCTCTCACGCCGTTGCTTTGCTCAACACTTCCGAAAAGCCGCTCACTCTTACTGCTGACTTTGCTTCTCTCGGTTTTGCTGGCAAATACACCGTACGCGACGTGTGGCAGCATAAGGACGTAGTCCATAACGCATCAAAGTGGAAGGGACGCGTAATGCCGCACGAGACACGCGTATTTGTGGTAAAGAAATAAAACGTGATATATACTAAAAAGGTTGGTTGTAAGCATATTGCTCGCAACCAACCTTTTTCTTTGTTCTTCCTTTATGTTTCATCATAGCGGCTCAATAGTTCTTCAATAGGGCTATTTGGCCATTCTTACAGCTATGATTGTTACCAAGGACGTGAGTATTATGACAAACACCATTATCTTCAAGAATAATGTAAGGCTTCCAAGACAGAAAAATACCAGCGAGATGCCTACTGATACCAATTCTATTGTGATGATATATGCCCAGTAAACCAGTATCTTTATCTGTAGCATGTTTGTGATTCGTAATCTTGCGTCTATCAGATAGGTGGGATGGTAAGCGGCATACATATAGAATACTGCCAAAGCGGTGCAGAAACCACCTACAAGTAACAGCCAGTAGGGGCTCTCAAAGCTGTCAGCCTTGCCTGAGAAGTCAATGTGAGTGGGGATTGGTTCACCATTCGATATAGCCAACTTATAAACTATTCCTCCCCAAAGAATGAGTAATAGCAAACCAATGATTATCTCAAAGAAAGTATTGGTCAATGTGCGTTGCAGCCGGATTTTTGGATATTCTTGCTCGTCATTGGACGAATCGCAGAAGTGATTAAAGTTTGTATTCATAGTTGTGGAGGATTTTTCGTTTGTCGTTTCTTGGGCATTCGTCCGCTCTTGCGCAGAGCCTCGGCGATAATCCATTGCAGTTGTCCGTTGATGCTGCGGAATTCGTCAGCAGCCCACGCTTCAATGGCGTCCATCGTCTCGGCATCCACGCGCAGAACGAAACTCTTAGTTCCGGTTTCCTTTTTTGCCATACGGTTTAATGGTTTAGAGTTCCGGCGTTGACAACAGGCTGAGCCGAATCGTCACCGCAAAGCACAACGAGCAAGTTGCTCACCATGGCAGCCTTCTTGTCGTCGTCAAGATCTACGATTTCTTCGCTACTTAGCTTGTCAAGAGCCATTTTCACCATCGACACGGCACCCTCCACAATCTTCTCGCGTGCAGAGATAATGGCGTCAGCCTGTTGGCGGCGAAGCATCACGGCGGCAATCTCCGGTGCATAGGCAAGATAGTTGATGCGTGCCTCTACCACCTCTATGCCTGCCATGCTCAGACGCTCGTCAAGTTTCTCTTCAAGCTGCTTGTTTATCTCGTCGGCACTGTCGCGCAGAGTAAGTTCCGTCTTGCCCGATTCGTTGTTGTCGTAGGCATAGAGTCCTGCCACCTGACGAAGTGCTGCGTCACTCTGTGTCTTGACAAAGTTCTCGAAGGCGAGCATCACGTTCGACACGCTTGTTCCGATCTGCTGTGCTGTTCCGCTCTGTGCCATTGTCTGCGAGTCAATCTCAAACATAGCCTTGTATGTGTCCTTTAGCTTCCACACGAGCACCAGTCCTATCATAATCGGATTGCCCGTCTTGTCATTCACCTTGATAGGTTCTGCGTCAAGGTTGCGGGCACGAAGCGACAGCTTCTTGGTGTTGATGAAAGGGTGCACCCATGAGTAGCCCACCTTGGTGTACGTGCCTTTGTATTTTCCGAAGAACATCATCACACGTGCCTCGCCCGGTTCGAGCATCACGAAGCCTGCCCAAATGAAGAGTGTTACGGCGAATACGGCAAAGCCGAAGCCTACGATCAATCCTGTCAATATGTCATTCAAATTCTGTATGAAGCCAGTAACAATAATCGCTGCACTCAATACTGTCAACATGATGTTGACGAAAAGCATGGCAAAACCATTCATGGTCATACCTTTAAACTGAAACTCTTTGTTCTCCATAATCTTACTTTTTAATGGTTATACATGTGATTGTTTAGTGATATCATTTTGATATCGCAAAGATATGTCAAATGTTTGGAATGACAAAGAGAAATGTTGATTATTTTTTAAGTAAAACTTAAACAAAAAAAGGTTGGTTGTAAGCCCAATGCTCGCAACCAACCTTTTTGCGTTTGTTATCCTGCAAATCGTTATTCTTTATTTCACTTCAATGTTCTTCATAATCTTAGCTTCCTTCTCTGGCGTTATCTTCGGAATTACGATGGTAAGTATGCCATCGGCAACGCTTGCTGAGATATGGTCGCGCTCCACGTCGTCAGGAAGAGTGTAGCTCTGTTCATAGTTGCCGTATGAGAATTCATGACGCAGATAGCGCTCGTGTCTATCTCTTCTGCAACCACATTCTTTTTCTTCCTCCTTGTGCTCCATCTTGTTCTCAATGGCCATGTGGAGCAGACCTTCATTGGTAAGGTTTATTCTTACCCATTCCTTCTTCAGACCAGGAACAGCTACTTCCATAATATATTCTTCACAAGTCTCCTTGACGTTGATAGCCGGAGCGGTTGTTCTTACCTGTGATGTTGCCTCTGTGTTAAACAATGTGTTGTCTAACCAATCGTTCAACCAATTTGAACTGTTATTTCTGCGAACTACTAACATAATGTATTACCTCCAATGTTTAATTGTTTTGCCGTCTGCCTTTATTGCTTCCGGCTTTCATCATGCCATAACGCAACTTATGTGCCATCCGGTAAGGATATTGTCAAGTCTGACATTTTAGCCAAATTTGTCATATTGTTGTGTTAAAATGTCAGTTAATCTAAGTTTTATTGATTATTTAACAGTAATAATATCTGATATTTAGTATAAATAATATACCTTTGTACTGATAATTTGTATCATCGGCTGCTATGTTTAGCAGTCTGATGACAAGATTGATTTCAGAATGCGTACAGTTAACAGAAGGCATAGACGTTTGGCTTGGCTGCTGATATTGGTGTATTTGCCAATGTTGGTGGCGATAAGCTTCCACCATCATGAGGAGGTGGAAGACGATGTCGTTGCGTCCTATTGTCAGGACTGTCTGCATCATGTTCATCATAGTGGACACATTGCCTCCACACATTCATTTACGCACGACTGTCTGCTATGTCAGCTTCATAGCACGTCTTATCTTGTGCCTACTTTGATTGTGCTGGCTGTCTTTGCTGTGATGAGGAGGCTCACCATGCAGCGGTCATGTCCAAAGCCATGTCTGCTGATTGTGGGCGTAAGGAGCACAAGAGCTCCGCCTTATTGTTGATGGTCACCCCATGTGTTTTTTTGAGACAAACAACAATAAGGAAACAAATAAATGAACAATATATATAAATCGTTATTGCTGATGGGCGTATGCTCGTCGGCAACAGTCCCCGTTATGGCTATAACCGAAGAAGCAGACACCACTCGCCATCAGCCAATGACCGAAACCAATGTGAAGCTAAACGAAGTGGTGGTCACAGGACTTACAGGACATCAGAAACTCGGAACGTCGGCAGCTCCTATAAGTATCGTATCGCCTCGCCAACTTGAAGCACAGCCTTCCACAAATATCATAGACGCCATCAGTCATCAGCCGGGCGTGTCACAGATAACCACAGGCAGCGGCATCTCAAAGCCCGTTATACGCGGTATGGGATATAATCGTGTAGTGGTGGTAAACGACGGTGTGCGTCAGGAAGGTCAGCAGTGGGGCGATGAGCACGGAGTTGAGATAGACGCAGCGTCGGTTCACTCTGTCGAAATACTTAAAGGTCCTGCCAGTCTGATGTATGGCTCGGACGCTTTGGCAGGTGTGATAGTTTTCAATAGCGCACCGGTACTTCCAATGGGAGAGATGAGCGGCAACATAATGAGCGGTTATCAGACCAACAACGGACTCTTCGACTATTCACTTAATTTCGCTGGCAATAAGCGTGGCTTTGTGTGGAATACTCGCTACAGTGGCAAGATGGCGCATGCATATAAGAACCGTTACGATGGTTATGTGTATGGCTCTGCTTTCCGTGAGCAGTCGTTCGTGCAGATGCTTGGCTGGAATCATCGTGTCGGACACACTCATCTTACGCTCGACTATTATCATCTTACACCAGGAATAGTTGAGGGAGAACGTGATGAAGAGACGGGCAGACTTGAGATTCCTGACGGCTTCAATCTTAAGAGTTATGGTCGTTCTCTGCCGTTCCAGCAGATCCATCACTACAAGGCTGTCCTTGACAATATGTGGTATGTGGGTGAAGGCAACATAAAGTTGCTTGCTGCTTACCAGCAGAACCGCAGACAGGAATATGAGGAGAAGCGCGATGAATGCGGGCTCGACCTCATGCTCCATACTGTCAACTATGATTTGCACTACACATCGCCATTGTTGGGTTCGTGGAAAATTGCCGCTGGACTGAACGGTATGTGGCAACAGTCTGTCAATAAGGGCACAGAGTTTCTCATCCCCGATTATAGCCTCTTCGACTATGGCTTGTTTGCCACAGCCACCTGCAATGTTGATAAGCTGAATCTTAGTGGTGGTGTACGTTATGACCATCGTCATCTGCATGGCGATAATCTCTTGGAAGATGAAGAGGATGGCGGCGTCGTGGAGCGCTTCAAGGCTTTCAGCCGTGGGTTCGACGGGTTCTCGGGCAGTTTAGGAATGGCTTACGAACTGCTGCCGAACTTTAATATCAAGCTGAATGCGTCGTGCGGATTCCGTGCGCCAAACATCAGTGAACTTGCTTCTAACGGCGAGCATGAGGGAACACAGCGTTATGAGATTGGCAATACGGCTTTGAAGCCGGAACAAAGTTGGCAGCTCGATCTCGGACTCGACTATTCTTCGGAGATTGTGTCTGCCGAGCTCTCGCTATTCGCCAATCGCATCAGCAACTATATCTTCAGCACGCGTCTCACCGATGCCGATGGCACGCCGGTCGTTACAGACGGCTCCGACACCTACCGGTTCACCTCGGGAGATGCCCGTCTGATGGGTGGTGAAGTGCATGTGGATGTCCATCCGTTTGAGCGCTTGCACATAGGCAATAGTTTCGCTTATGTGGATGCCGTGCAACTCGGTCAGCCACACGATGCAAAGTATCTGCCGTTCACTCCTGCTCCTCGTTGGCAAGGGGATGTGCGTTACGAGATTGTTTGTGACGGACGCACGTTCGACAATATGTACGTGAAGTTTGCCGTTGACTGCAATCTTCGTCAGAACCATTATTATGCAGCCGGCGGTACGGAGACAGCCACACCATCATATACATTATTAAATATGTATGCAGGAACCGACATAAAAAGCCACGGCAAGCGCATTGCTTCGCTGTATGTTTCGTGTGAGAACATCACCGACTGTGCTTATCAGAGTCATCTAAGCCGACTGAAATATCTTGACGTGAATAAGGCTACGGGCAGAATGGGAGTGTTTAATATGGGTCGAAACTTTACATTCAAGGTTGTTGTGCCGATAGGATTATAAATAAGGAGTGATATGAAAAAACGGTCAGGCAAAGGTTATGTTACTTTTTGCCTGACCGTTTGTTGTTTTTATTTGGTGTGATAAAATGGCTATTTCGTCTTCTGCGTATTAGGCAGTAGTCCGGCTATGATTCCTAACAGCGGCAGGAAAGCGCTCACCTGGAATATGAACTCTATGCTTGTCTTATCAGCCAGCCATCCGAAGAAAGCCGAACCCAGTCCGCCGAGTCCGAACATCAGACCGAAAAACACGCCGGCTATCATGCCCACTTTGTCAGGCATGAGGTCGGTGGCGTAAACCACGATGGACGAGAATGCTGAGGCGATAATCAGACCTGAGAGGAAACAGCAGACTATAGTCCATGTCAGACCCACGTAAGGCATGGCAAGAGCGAATGGGGCTGCACCGAGGATGGAGAACCAGATGACGTATTTACGTCCGAATCGGTCGCCGAGCATGCCTCCTGCTACGGTTCCGATGGCAAAGGCTGCGAGGAACACGAAGAGGAACAGCTGCGATGCCCTTACCGACACGCCGAACTTGTCAATAAGGAAGAACGTGAAGTAGCTTGTGATGCACGAAGTGTAGAAATACTTAGAGAACACGAGGAGAATGAGTATAGCCAAAGCTCCGTATTTGGCTCGCTTTGAGATGTTGGTGTTCAGTCCAGGCGTTTTCTGAGGATGCTTCACAATATACTTCAGCCTTGCCTTATACCATGCTCCGAGCCTTATCATTATCAGGGCTGCAAGCAGAGCTGCCAAGGCAAACCACGAAATGGAGTGCTGTCCGTAAGGGAGGATGATTATGGCAGCAAGCAGCGGTCCGAGTGCAGATCCGCCATTGCCTCCAACCTGGAATATCGATTGCGCCAGACTCTTCTTGCCGCCCGACGCCATTTGGGTTACGCGTGAGGCGGTGGGGTGGAAGACGGACGAACCGAAGCCCACTATGCTCACGGCGATGAGTATGGCAAGGTAATTATTGGCGAAGGCAAGAAGCAGGAGACCGGTCAGCGTGAAGCACATGCCTACGGAAAGGGCATAGGGGCGCGGATGGCGGTCGGCATACAGTCCGGTGAACGGTTGCAGGATGGACGAGGTCATCTGAAAGACGAGCGTAATGATTCCGATCTGTGCGAAAGAGAAGTCGAAATTAGCCTTCAGAATGGGATATATTGACGGTATGATAGACTGTATCATGTCGTTAAGGAAGTGTGAGATGCCGCATATCACGAGCATGGAATAGACGGTTCCCTCTGTCATTGTGGGATTGCCTTTTAACTTTTGACTGATGGTTTTGAGTTTCATTGTCTGATTGTCTTTTCTTTTTTACGATGCAAAAGTACTCATTTTTTGTGGTGTTTCCCTATTATTGTGGTATCTTTGAATTATTATGTTACAAACAAAATAAATGTCAGAGGGGACATTCAAGTGTCAGTGCGTAAAAAAAACGTCACTGTGTAAAAATCTGATTATTTTTATGTGATTCTAATAGCATATAAGTGTTTTCTATATGTTTTTTTCCTATCTTTGCGAAAGCTAAAGAAGTTTTTTTTAATACAAATAATAACTAAAACTTAATGATATGAAAAGAAACAAAATTAAACACTTGTTGCTAATCGGCTTGATGTTATTGCCTGCAATACCGTTAAGCGCACAAATCTTCGAGAGTGTTTTCAAGAAGGCGGGATCGCAATTTCCTTATTTTTATGATGATGTAAATAACGATGGCAAGTTAGAATACATTTGGAGTTCTGGAGAAAAAATGCAATGGTATTCTATTGATGGTGGCCTTGTGATGGATTTGAATGCCATTAAGGATAATGGTATTTGTGCCTCGAATATCATACACAATAGAGAATTGAAGTTACAGAAATTGAATGCTGAGCCTTATTTGGGTTTCGCCTTCTATGGAGTGGATTATTCATCAAAGAAGAGCAAGTTGCTTATTCCCCGAAACGGTAGTTATGTCTATTATGAGTTTGACATGAATAATACTACTGGTGCAACATGGGCAGATGTGAATCTTGATGGATTGGAAGATATACTATATTGGGATAATAGTGATGGTACGTATAGACCTTACTTTAAAATACAGAAAAGAGATGGTACGTTCATGACTCAGCCCGTGCCCGTGGTTACCAATCAGGAAGAGCTGAAATCGGCACAGTATGCTATGGCCGGTAATGGAGCTTTTACTATTAGGGTTAATGGGATGACAGCCTTTGCCAGCCCTAATAGTGACTATTACAGTAAAGACCCGATGACGGTTGTTGACTTGAATCTTGACGGATATCCTGATTTTATTGACGAAAAAGGTAACTCACTCATTTCTTTAGGTAATGGGAAGTATTATTCTGCCGCTTTCTCAGGAAGGGTGAAAGTGGCTGATGTAAATGGTGACGGACAGACCGACTTGATTATTTACAGTGATGGAGAGCTTAAACTTAAACTTAATACCGGTACAGACTTTACGGATATATCGTTATTGAATAACAAAGCCGTTGATGGTATTCATGTGTTGGATTGCGATGGTGATGGCTTGCTGGATATTTTGGTTACTATACCTGATAATGATAATAGCTTTATTGCCTTTTTGAAGAATCAGGGCAATGGCACGTTTAAGCGTACCGTGAGGTCGTTTACGGGAAGGCATAAATGGTACGATCCCTGCTTCATAAATAATAATGGTTTGCCAAGTTTGTTTACTCTTGGTAATTTAAGTTATAAAAAGGATGATTCAAGTGTGGCTACCATAGATGGAAGACTTGTCACTATATGGAATTGGAATTCTAAGTTTGAGGTTGATACGTTCTCTATCAACAAAGACACTTATTATGCACTGGTTTTGCCTCCACGTGATATTGACGGCGACGGAAAGATGGAATTTCCTGGATATATCCCTAATGGAGATTTTCAAATGGAAGAGAGGGGCATCTATCGCTTCAACGTTGATAAGGTAAATACTGCTCCAAAGAAGATGAAAGCGCCAGGCTTGGTTTTGGACAAGTCTATAGGTTTGTTGCGTGCTGAATGGGAAGCTGGTAGTGATGCGGAAAATGCAACGGGCGACTTGAGCTATGAATTTGAAATATCTTCTGACGGTGAGTATCTGTATCGTGCTTACACCAAGAGTTTGTTTGCCCTTGCCGCTGCTGGTGTCTGGGGTAAGAACAGTGTGTCTGCCCGTGTTCGTGCCATAGACGCATGTGGCATGAAGGGAGAATGGAGTGATTATGCGCAGCTGAACGATATCTCACGGTTGGCAACATTCACTATTGACAAGAATACTGTCAGTACCTGTGATACTGTGTTTGTGTCAAACCTTAACGGTATGGATTTCGTTCTGAAAGGAAAACCAGATGGTACTGTTGTCACTTCTGCCGACGGCAGACAGGGTGTCGTGTTTGATACCTTCGGCAAGAAGCAGATTGAGGGTATAAGTTCTGACGGATTGACATATACATTAGATGTTGACGTCTTACCTTTCAGAATTGAGTGTATAGCTCCAAATTTAGGTGGCGTTTTCTTTGATTATTTCCAAGAGGGGAGAATGCTTAGTATGCGTTGGAGTGGTCTGTATGCTTATAATAAAGAGGCTAAATATGACTATAATAATGGAAAGTTTGAGAAGCTGCCTGTCTTCGGACTTTCAGATGGATTAAAAAATGATTTGTTGGCTGCTTTTGACGCAAATATGGACGGCCTGCCTGATGTGTTGTGTTTGACGCACTCAGATGATAGATATCGCACACAGGCTGTCATTAATCTGGGCGATGGCGACTTCGAGAAGTCTACGGATGCTTATACCTATGACGGTCAGAAGCGATCTTTGACCGATTCTTATTGTTATGTTGACCTGAACAATGATGGTCTGTTGGATTATTGTGCGTATGTATCAGCCGCGTCTAAATATAAAGTTTGTTATAATAATGGTGACGGCACCTTTACTTCCCAGCCATTGGATTTTGGCGACTACACTTTGCGAGAGTTTGTTTTGGGGTCTTTTGCCGATTATGACAGAGACGGACGTATAGACGCATTGGCAAATCTGACCAATAATAAGAATGACAAGAATTGCTATGCTGTGGCTTTCAACAATGGCAATGGCAAATTTGATGTTGTAGAACTGTCTGCAAACATAAGTGGTTTTCAGACTTATGTATATGACGTAGACGGAGATGGCTATATGGATTATGTTATGTCTGATAAGATACTCAAGAACAAGGGTAATCGTATTTTCGAAATGCAAGCCATAGGTCAGCTACGTCCCGTCTACATCGACTTTGACTTGGATGGCATGCTTGACTATCAGAGCAGTAACAGAATGGAATTCACGATAAGCAATGGTGGAGATCCTGTGTCTTTCGAGAATTTGCAGTCCAAATATTTTGTTGGAACTTCTAAAAAGAATATTGTGGACATAGACAATGACGGTGTTCCTGATTGTGAATATGGAGATTATGTTTGTTTAACCAAACAAAAGTGTATCAATACACCGCCTGCTGCCCCAACTACCGTATATGCCAATCAGAAGAACGGCGAGGTGATTATCTCTTGGAGTGGCGCAACAGACAAGGAGAGCACGAATGCTCAGCTGAGATATAACATAAGCATAAAGAAAAAAGGCGAGACCGGTGAGGGCAGCTATGTATGGTCGCCGCTGAATGCAGATGACGACAATGCCAAGATGGCTGGAACCGGAGTTCAGACATATTATCGTCAGGCCACAACCTTACCTATGCCTATCAGCAGATTTGAGGCTGGCAAGACTTATGAGATTCGTATACAGACGCTGGATCCCTGGATGGCTCACTCGCCATTCTCTAAGGTCGTTGAGTTTACACCGTCTGAGACAACACTTATCTCTCTTCCTGAAAAGGCTGGTGTAGGGCAGACTGTCAAGGCTTCTGTGGAAAGCAATGTCGGAGACATTACCCTGACAACAGATGACGGTGAGGTGAGAAATGATGGTACTGTTGTTTGGAGCACACCGGGTCTGAAGACTGTACAGGCTGTGAGCGCGGCTGATTCAAAGGTACGTAGCACGGTTAGTATCATGATTTATGACCAGCCTTCTTTGGAGGTGAACATTCCTGATAAGGTGCTGGCAGGTCAGACCATTGTGGTGGATATGCCGGAATGTTTCCGTAATGAAGACGCCAAGGTGTCGGTGTCGGCAGACAATGCAGAAGTGTCGTATGACATAAACACCAATCAGGCTGTTGTTGCTGTCTCGGAAAATGCCGCTTCTTGTTCTTTGAAACTCAATTACAGCGATGATGTTTGGACTTCAGCAGTTAAGAAGGATTATGACATCGCTGTTGTAGGTGTTGGCTGGCAGCCGCAGCTGGTTCAGGTGGCCGTTGTGGATGGACATAATGTGTTGGAGTGGAACGCTGGTCAAGCGTTGCCTGACGCAAGTATTTTTACTGGTAAGGTGAATATATATCGTGAGACAAGCATTGCTGACAGCTATGAACGGATAGGAGAGGTTGCGTTGGAAAACGGCAGATTTGTAGATACGGATAGCCGTCCTGACATGAAGAGCAACCGTTATATGATAACATTGCCAACTGTCTATGGAGTGGAAAGTGCCCCAAGTCGTGTACACGCTTCTGTTCATCTTATGGTGAATAAGGGTATGGGTAATGACATCAATCTGCATTGGACTCCTTATGAGGGAGCTGACATCGCCCAATATGTGGTATATGCAGGATCAAGTCCTGAAAACATGCAGGTTGTGGAGACATTGTCGGGCTATTCTCGTAGTTATGTTCATCGTCGTTCGTCGGACGGTGTTACTTTCTATGCTATAGGAATGAAGATGAAAGATGAGGCTATGAACAGCCAAGCCAAGCGTACGGTGGATAGTCATGGAAATGTCAAGTCAAATGTGATAAGCAGTATGGAGGCTTATGCAGTAAAGATGGTCACTGATATTGAAATCCTGACAGAGGAAGCTGATGCTACTATTTCGGAGGCTCAGCCCACTTTGCATCTGAAAGCATGGGTGATGCCAGTGTTCGCCACTATTTCTAATGTGGAATGGAGCATTGTTGAAGGCGAGCAATTTGCTACCGTCAGCAAAGACGGTGTCTTAACTGCCAACATGGGAGCCAAGGCTGGTGCTGTTGTTGTTCAGGCAAAGGCTATTGACGGTTCAGAAGTGGTGGCCAAGCGCACCTTCGACATTCCTCAATCGACAGGAATGTCGGCTGCTACTGATGATATGTCTGCAGTGACCATTCTTTCGGGTTATGGTAACATCCTGGTAAAGAATGCCTCTGGAGCAATGGTGATAACTACTGTTAATGGTGCCATTGTTCACAGGTCGGTTGTTGATGGTGAGCGCAGGGTATATTTGCCTGCTGGTATTTATATAGTCAAGACAAGTAATACGATAAGAAAAGTTATTGTTAGATAATGCGTAAGAGAGGAGAGTGGATGGCTTGGCCGTCCGCTCTCTTTTTTTATTGTGAATAACTTCGCAAGTTAGAGTATATCAACTTGCTTATGAATGTGTATAACGAGGGCTTTACATACACAAAAGTGTAATTCTTCTACCGCTCATATCAGAAATACACTTTTGTGTCAAAGGCTTTTTTATCATTTCCCTTACTTTTGCCCTCAGAAAAACATAAGTAAAGGGATTATGAACAAGAAACTGATTATAACAGCGTTGTGCCTCTCGGCTATGACTCCGATGATGGCGCAGAATATCACAGGTAAGGTGATGAACACCAAGGGAGAACCTTTGGCGTTTGCCAATGTAGTATTATTGAATAGAACAGACTCGGCTTTCGTCAAGGGCGCTGTGAGTGGAGAGGATGGCAGCTTTGTCATCGACTCTTCCTGTAACGGCGGAATTATCAAGGTGACATCCGTAGGCTATAAGACCGTCTGCAAGGATTGCACTGGTGAGAATGTGGGCATTATCAAGATGGAAGAGGATAGTGAGACGCTTGGTGAAGTAGTGGTGAAGTCATCCCTGCCTAAGACTATCCTGAAGAATGGCGGAATGACAACAACCGTTGCCGGATCCGTACTTGAGAAGGCAGGAACCATGGAGCACCTGCTCGACCGCATCCCTAAAGTGTCTGCCCAGAATGGCAGCATCGAGGTGTTCGGACGCGGTGAGCCTGTTATCTATATCAATGGACGACAGATGAGAAACCGAAGCGAACTCGACCGTTTGCAATCCGACAACATCAAGTCGGTGGAAGTCATCACTAACCCTGGCGCCCGTTACGCAGCCAGCACCAAGGCGGTCATCCGTATCACAACGAAGAAGATACAAGGCGAGGGCTTCGGATTTGATGCCTCAACCACAGGTGAATATGATGAGAAGAAAAACTTCAGTGGATACAGCAAATTGGATATGAGCTATCGCAAGAATGGATTAGAGTTAGGCGCATACGCTTTTGGAGCAAAGCAGTACCAGCCAAACAATCAAGACTTACAGCAGAAGACTTATCTTGAAAAGACGTGGAACCAGAAAAGTGAGATAAGACAAGTAGATATTATCGAAGCCATGAACTTTCGCCTGGATGCCAGCTACAAGTTGGATGCCAACAATTCTATCGGTGCCAACTTTGGCTTTTTGAGAAATCCTAAACAGACCTTCGAAGCCAATATGACTACTGCTATATGGCAAGACGACGAGCAGACAGAAAGCTCTGACAGTCACGCTAATTCCTTCGAGCAGAAGAGCACACTTTCAAGCAATGTTTACTATGTCGGAAAGATTGGCAAACTCGGCATCGACTTCAATGCCGACGGGCTTTGGTCGAAGAATAACGAGGACGTTGTTACCAAAGAGCAATATCAGGAGGTGGGGATGGACGCACAGAGCCAGACGGTTCATAGCCTTACTGATAAGAAATATCGTTTGTTGGCTTCCAAGTTGGTGCTTTCCTATCCTTTGTTGGGTGGTGAATTGTCTTTGGGTGGTGAATATTCCAACACGCATCGCACATCCAAATATCAGGTTGTGCCAACCAACTTCGTGTCGGATGATGACAGCCGTATAACAGAAAGCATGGCATCTTCATTCTTGACCTATTCAAGAGATTTCGGTAATCTGAGTTTGGAGGCAGGACTGAGATACGAGTACATCGACTTCAACTACTATGAATATGGCAAGTATGTGCCTGGGCAAAGCAAGTCGTATGGCAATTGGTTCCCATCCATCAGCTTGTCGATGCCTGTAGGCAAGGTACAGATGCAGCTGAGCTATGCTACCGACATCGACCGCCCTCCCTATCATTACTTGCGCAGCGGCATACAGTATGACAACCGCTACACGTATGAAACAGGAAATCCATTCTTAGTGTCTGAGATAAGTAAAAATCTCAACTACGAGTTGGCTTACAAATGGTTGACTTTCGACATGACCTACAGCCATACTTCGCATACAATGATGTCGAGTGTGGAGACTTACAAAGACAATCCTGCAATAGGACTGCTTAAGCCTGTGAATGGAAAGGCATATAATCATGTAGAAGCTTCCGTCAACTTACGCCCTTCGTTTGGCATTTGGTATCATTCATTTACGGCATCTGTTGTAAAACAGTGGCTTGATATGGATGCACATGATGGCAAAATATCCAACAATCCTATGGCTGTATTCCGCTTTAATAACACCTTCAACACCAAGTTGGCAATGTTAACGTGGATGATGTCGTATACCACAAAAGGATATGGAAGAAATATATATTCGTATAAGCCAAGATTTTGTACCAATGTATCTGTATATAAGGCTTTCTTGAAAGACCGTTTGTCGTTTGATCTCTTTATCTATGATTTGTTTGGGACAGACGATATTCACATGAGTGCTCATTATGGCAAAATGAAGGAAATGATTGGTGATATACAGTCAACAAGCAAAGTGTCGCTTACTGTACGGTATAAGTTCAACACTACAAGAAGCAAGTATAAGGGTACGGGTGCAGGAAAAAGCCAGAAGAACAGAATGTAATATGTCTATCTACGGCATCCAATAATGGTGTAACGACAATAAATCTCTCTTTAAATGAACAACCCAATAAAATTGTTGATTAGTGGCGCAGACATGGGAAGCTTGATTGCTTCCTGTGCCTTGCGCCATGACTTCCATGAAAGCTCTCGGCATACAGATGGATTTCAAATCTATCGCATAGAAAAGGACACGCTGACGATGGAAGATGTGGATGCATGCCCCTTGTCGGGCATCCGGTATGCGGTGAATGCAACCTTGCATGACAACGAAGCCTCGTTTGCTTTCGATGAGAAATGTAAGGAGCAGGGCATCACCGTTATCCATGCCGTCAATCTTGGCAAGGCTGCCTTTCTCGCTGTAGAGAAGCCGAAAGGCTATCCATTCAGCGAAGTAGTGAAAAAAGGTTCGGATGATTTCCGTTGCTCATTGGGCAAGTATGTCTCGCAGTACGGTATGTTCTGGCAGATGCCTGTGCCTTGGGTGGATGAAGCCATCAGACATTATTCTGAGGAATCTTTCCCGCAACTGGGCATCGGGGCATACATAGCCGCTGGTTATTGTGCCAACATTCTCGCAAACCTTGCGGAAGGCAAGGAGGTGAAATACTTCCCAAAGTTCTATCTCTCGCCATTGTTGGAAGAGATATGATTCTGATTATATCATCTGATAGTTAGTGGCATGAAACAGCGCCTCGGCAATGTTCTTCACGCCAAGCTTAGCGAAAAGGTTGCGCTTGCAAGCCTTTATAGTGTCCACCGACTTGCATAGTCGGTCGGCAATATCATTCATCGTGTAACCTTGGGCAGACAATCTCAAAACATCTCTCTCTGTCTCGCTCAAGGTTATGCCTTCTTTCTTTTCCCACTTGTGGCGCGACGTAGAATATTCATAATAGCCGCGCTCCCCATTCTTCTGCATGATGATATGTCCTGGCTCGTCGGTTGCCGCCAACGATACGGTGCAAAGAGCAAGCCATATTCTTCCGTCATCAGAAAGGAGGATAGGAGTGAGGTGATGATGAATCAATCGGCTATTATTGCCATTGGTAAGATGAAAATCATACGAGATGGTATAGTCCAGACGGTCGCCTACGGGCAATTCATTGAAAAGATCAAACCCTTTCTTGTTCACTTCGAGCAGCATCTGCAGGTCGGCATCCGGAACATGGTCGATATACATCTGATAGCCAGCCTCCATCAATTGCTCGGGTTCCAATCCGCAGAGATAAGCGAGGTTATCTGATGCATAGATGAAGTCCTGATGAAAATAGTCGATGATATAGACGCACTGGTAGGTGCTGCGGGCAAAAGCTTTTGCCGCATTCACCAATAGTTCTATCTTGTCGTAATCCTCCTTGCTGATATGGTTCACCTCATTGGAATGGAGGAAGAAATCGTGTTTTTCTTTATTCATAAGCTCTTCTGAATATTTGGCTGCAAAAGTACATTATTTTCTGCATAATTCGGTTATGCCACATTATATAATTGCCGAAATTTAACCGTAAAAAGATGATAAAAACTATTTCCCTTTTGTTTATGCTGATGACAATATTTGCATTCCTGATGCTCAATACTATGAGCTGAGTGCACAACAAAATCTTTGGTGCGAAATTCTTGAGTTTTGAGCGTTTGAGGACAACGTATTCATACACAGTGTGTTATGCGGTTTTCTGGAGAAATTGACTTAATACAGATTTGCTTTACACGGTTTTAACAATTCAAAAACAGTGTAAGTAATGAAAAAAGAGCGTAGAC
>ENA-UEOZ01000301-UEOZ01000301.1-human-gut-metagenome-genome-assembly--contig:-NODE-301-length-37641-cov-98.063438_pt1 | contig 37641 bp, 31 predicted proteins | sample MGYA00242898_ERZ507912 | MGnify/ENA primary metagenome ERZ507912 (study PRJEB26167, sample SAMN06115410) | human gut metagenome | host: Homo sapiens | place: China:Chongqing | collected 2016-04-27... | reverse complement strand
ATGAAGAAGTTAGACCAAGAAGAGCTGTGTGATGAAGATAAAAATGAGCTACCACTCTGCAAACAGAATATTTCTATTATAGAGGTAGGTGCTTATTCGCACATCTTTGGGAAATTCATCAACTTCATAGGAATGGAAAAGGTTGTAGTATTTACTGATTTGGATGTTGGTAAGAAAGGTGGTAATGGACATATAGAGAAAACTGAATATGATGGTACAGACAAGATGCTTACATCCAACAATGCCTTAAAGGACTATTTTGCAAAGATGAAAGAAGGAAAGGACTTGAAAGTAAATAAACTTATAGGTCTAACGGATACACAGAAAACATTCTCTTGGGATGCAAATAATACTAAATGGGAACAAAAAGAAAATGGGAATATGCGAGTTTGTTTCCAAATAAAAGAGAATGATTATCAAGCCAGAACTTTTGAAGATAACTTCTTTATTATCAACAAAGATTTTTTGCAGGAAAATAAGGATAGAATTTGGGGGCTGAAGAAAAGTAAGTTGAAGGCATACTTGAACTCACAAATAAGTGCATATGAATTGGCAGAAAATGGCATTGAAAGCAAGGCAACTTTTGCTGTCGAGATAATATACAACAGCAAGACAGACGGTATTAAGGAATTCAATGGTTGGAATATACCACAATACATAAAGGATGGACTCTTATGGATCAGGAAGTAGAGAAAATCATCGACCATATAGAAAAGGGAGAAAATTTTCTCCTTAGCGGTGGTGCTGGTAGCGGAAAGACTTATTCTTTGGTACAGGTCATACGTGAGGTTATAACAAGACATCCGTCAAGTAAAATAGCCTGTATGACCTATACCAATGCTTCTGTGCATGAGATAGAGCGACGAGTTGACCATTCCAATCTTAATGTTTCGACTATTCATGATTTTCTGTGGGATAACATCAAAAACTTTCAACGTGAGCTTAAAGCTACGTTAATAGAAATGCTGAACACAGAAGATTCAGGAATATCATTAAATGGATATGAAGGAGAAGTTCCATCAAATTTTTTCGACAAAGATAGAGAACCAGACTTTGCTATACAATACAAAGAATATCTAAAGCTTCAAGATGGCATTATCTCACATGATGAGGTTTTGAAACTTTCAGAAAGGATGTTTTGTAAATATCCCAAGATTGTATCTTTCGTTAAGTCGAGATATCCTTTTGTCTTTATAGATGAGTATCAAGATACCAATCCGCTTATTGTCAAAATATTGCTGGAGTATTTTCCAAAAGCCACAAAAAAAAGGATCGTGGGCTTCTTTGGCGATTCTATGCAAGCCATTTATGATGATGGCGTAGGTAATATTGATAGCTATCTTATAACAGACGAGAATCCTGATGGTTGTGTGTATGAAGTGCAAAAGAAGCAAAATAGAAGATGCCCACAATCAGTCATTACTTTAGCAAACTCCCTTCGATTAGATAGTTTACACCAAGAGCCTTCTGATGATTTGAAAGCTCCAAATATGACAAGAGAAGGACATGTAAAAGAAGGCTCTATCTCATTTTATTATTCGGATGAGGATAAGACTGATGCATTGAAAGAAAAACTCACGAACGAATTTGAATGGGATTTTTCTGATACGGAAAATACTAAAGAATTACGTTTGACTCACAATCTAATTGCAAATGAAGCAGGATTTGAAACTTTGATGCAAATCCATGATTCTGACAAAATCATAGATTATGGAAATCGACTTAAAAAATACGCTAAAGCTAAAGGCGTATTTGATGACATTAGAACATTAACTTTGGATGGAGCCATCAATACTCTTTCTTCAAAATATCCCGCAGATAAAAAGAATTGGTCTCCTACCCCTGTTCAAAAAGCTTTTATAGATTCCGATGCAGTACTTTTTGAAGAAGCGAAAAATATGCCATTTGAAAGCATTGCGTGTTATGTTGACAAAGACCAATTGCTGGATGACAAGTCAGAGGAAGATGCAGGCAAGGGAACAGGTTCTAAGTTATCCCCCCTTAATCATCATATACACAAGATAGAACATTGTATTCAATTATACCTTGATAAGGATTATAATGAGTTCATGCGTTCAACGAGTATAAAACAGATAGTAAGGGCAAGACAGAAAAAGGAACTTCGAGAAGGAATAACAAGGATTATCAGTTCATATAATGATATGAACATTTCTGAAGTCATTGATTTAGCTGATGGCTTGGGAATTTGTGTAAAAGACGACAAGGTTAATTCTTATATAGAAAACAATCCCTATCTATGGAGACGAATAAAAGATGTAAGCTACAAAGAGGCAAGGAATGTTTACGACTATCGAATGGGTAACAAACCTTTCTCTACTCAACACAAGACAAAAGGATTGGAATACAAAAATGTATTAGTGATATTAAAATCCAATTGGACTAAATATAATTTCGAATCTTTGTTTTATAATACAGGCAAGAGTGTTTCTATTGTGGAACGCACAAAGAAATTATTCTATGTTTGTTGTACACGAGCAAAGGAAAACTTGGTTGTCTATTATCCATCAGCATCCAATCAAGTAATAGAAGGTGCAAAAACACTCTTTGGAAAAGAGAATGTTTATAGAATATAAGAACAACAATGAATATAATCAAAACAGATATTGAAGGCGTACTCATTATAGAGCCACGCCTCTTCCGTGACGCTCGTGGCTACTTCTGTGAGAGCTTCAGCGAGCGAGAGTTTGAAGAGAAGGTTGCCCCAATCCTGGGACACAGTGTTCACTTCTGCCAAGACAACGAATCTATGAGCAGCTATGGTGTGATGCGAGGCCTGCACTTCCAGCGCCCACCTTATACCCAGAGCAAGTTGGTACGTTGCGTAAAAGGAAGAGTGCTTGATGTAGCTGTAGATATCCGAAAAGGATCACCAACCTATGGTAAGCATGTTGCCGTAGAGTTAACAGAAGACAATCATGTCCAGTTCTTCATTCCAAAGGGCTTTGCCCATGGATTCGCTGTTCTTTCAGAAACAGCCGTCTTCCAGTACAAGTGTGATAACTTCTATCATCCTGAGGCAGATGGAGGCATCAGCATCCTCGATGACACCCTCGGTATCGATTGGAAAATCCCAACAGAACATGCCAATCTCTCAGAGAAAGATACGAAGCATGCGATGCTGAAGGACTTCGATTCACCTTTCGATATCAATGTAGATTTATACAAATAAGTTTCTTATGGCTGATAAAGAATTTTTAGAGCGAATGCTCTCGATGCTCCCAGAAGAGTTTCAAGACATTTACGATGATACGATTCCTGAGGCAAAGGAGATACGCAAGAAGATGGAAAAGAAGGTTTCTTCCGTAAAGTCCTATTCCTGTGCTATGCCGATGTTTGAAGACATTCGTAAGCTCAATTACAAAGGGCAAGCCAAGGTCTGCAAGACCTTTCATCAGTACATAAAGAAGAATCCTAATGTGGTATCCTTCTTTCTCGACCGTTTCGAGAAAACCTATTCTCGAATCAACATGAAAGAATTGGAGGAGACCGTAGAATGGATCGGTTATGCCGTTAATGATATGGATAATGCCATTACGGAGATAGATTACAACGACCCTATGACCTTCTTCGATATAGAGAAATTGATGGGAAAGGTGATCAGTAAGAAACTGAAGTGTAATTCTCTCAAATAAGAATGGCATGTCGTTGAATTGTCATTAGTAATACATCAAAAAACTGATAGGCGTAACTACTTGTAATATTGTGGAGCGGTGTTGGGGATATACGGAAAAAAAATAATTAGTTATGAGCATATATGATATGAGTTACCGTACCAAAACATATTTAGCTGGTGATTGGGATGGTGACAAAGATTTAGTTGAACAACTTCACAATTGGAATGATGATGAACGTTTGGCTTTGAATTTTACCGATGTACATGATCTTACTTCATCCAGTGACGACTCGAACAATTGTAGTATTAAACGTTCTTTGCGACAACGTTTGAATCTGTGTAAGACTTTTATTCTTATAGTTGGTAGAAAGACAAAAGACCTAAAGAGTGGCTCATGTGCTTTATGCCAGAACTATAGCAAAGGATTATATGGGATTGCCCCGTATTGTAAAAGTTCTTCCTGTAACACCATTGATGATCGCAGTTTCGTGGATTATGAATGTGAAATGGCACTTAAAGATTATAAGGAAGGAAAAATAAAGAACATAGTTGTAATTTATAATGGCCTTTTGAATGTTGACAAAAGTCGATGTCCTGATTGCTTGAAAAATGTTGGCGTTCATATAGCATCTGACAAAATGGGGACAGATGAAAAAAGGTATTGGAACTATCAAGTTATCAAAAATCAAATCTGCAAATAGTATTATGGGAGTAAAAATAGTAAAGTTTTTTAAGACTGCAAGGAATTTATGGGCTGCAATCTTCGGCTTGTTGTCTATATTCTTGACATTTGTCTCTTGGGATAATTTGGAGATTTTTGATACGTGCTTAAAGCTAAAAATACTTCTTGGCATATTAGTAATTGTAGCTCTAATTTCCTGTATCAGGACATTGTGCTCTCATAGTGAGACTGTTTGGAAACGTAGTGAAGCTAAGGTCTGCGTTAAATATGGAGATATTCTTCAAGAAGCACATCGACACAAGTTTTGGGGAGGTTTACCAAATGAAAGGTTAATAGTCATTCCCGTCAATACTCATTTTGATACCATAGTTGAAGAGTCTTCTGTTCCCAATCCTTTGGTGGCTGCAAAAACCATCCATGGCAAATGGCTTGAGCAATACATGAATGATACTCAGAAATCGGCAGCAGAAATACAAAATGATATTTTTGCATTTTTGGATACCAAGAATGTTCAATACGAGAATGTAATCAGACCGAAAGGAAGTAATAGAAAATATGCATTAGGAACATGTGCCATATTAAGAGGAACTAATAATGCAAATTTCTTGCTATTAGCAATAGCGGAATTTGATGATTCCAATACCGCATATACAGATAAAGAAAGAGTTATATTGTCGATACATTCTTTATTGGATTTTATCAACGCACAATCACAAGGCGTAGAATGTTATATTCCTTTGATGGGTACCGGTATGTCTCGTGCCATGCTAACCCATAAAGCAGCCTTGCATACAATATTATCTACATTTAATTTATATAAGGAAAAAATTATAGGAGCATTGAATGTTGTCATCTTTAATGGTGACAAATCAAAAGTTTCAATTTTCGACAGATAGTAGTAGAGTATTTTGGAAGAAAAATATGTTTGAGCGATTTAAGATAGCCACAAATGAATTAGAAGCACTCAGGAATAAATATCCTATGCCACGCTTCACCAATCGTGCCGACAAGTCACAAGAATTTTATACGAAGATACTTGAAGCTTGTACTCATGATGGAGTGATTGATGGATCAGACCTTTCTTCTCTGAATTTTCCATTTGATCAAGACGAAAACAATCCTATCCATTATGATGTATTTATTTCTTATTCTCATAATGATGAACAGTATGCACGCTATTTGTATTGGTTTCTAACGAGTCAATGTAAATTGAGCGTATTCTTAGATTCAACTATTTGGCATAGTGCAGACGCACTGCTTAAAGCTATTGATGATGCATATTGCATAAATACAAGTAGTAGAACATACAGCTATCAAAAGCGGAATTATTCTACATCTCATGTGCATACACTGCTGAGTATGGCAATGCTTACAGCTATTGAGCGTTCGGAATGTTTCATTTTTATAGAAAGTGAAAATTCCACAACATTAAAAGACGGACTTAGCGATTGCTCGCTTTCTCCATGGATATATCAGGAGTCTATGTTTGCAGATGTTCTTCCAAGAGTAAAGCCTTCAAGATTTGATGGCTCTTTAAGAATGATAACCAAATCCTTTGCTCTTGTAGATTCTTTAAAAGAAGGAAAGAAATTAATGATTCGTCATAAACTAAGGACTATGGATTTTCATTCAATTTATGTAGAAGACTTAGATATGATGAAGTATATAACTGGATTAAAGTGCATGGATTGCCTATATTTGCGAAAAGGCATTGTTGAACCAATCAAATAATTATGCAAAATCAAACATCAGATAATAATAAGCGAATAGCGAAGAATACGTTGCTTCTTTACTTCCGTATGCTCTTTATGATGGTGGTGTCGTTGTATACGAGCCGTGTCATACTGAATGCATTAGGAGTTGAAGATTTTGGTATATATAATGTTGTTGGTGGAGTTGTGGCAATGTTCTCTGTAATATCAGGGTCATTGTCTGCTGCCATCAGCCGGTTTATAACATACGAACTTGGTAAAGGGGACCAAAGTAGACTAAACAAGATATTCTCGGCATCGGTGACGATACAGTTGCTGTTGTCGTTGATTATTGTGGTATTAATCGAGTCTGTGGGCGTATGGTTCTTGAATGCCAAGATGACGATACCAGAGTCGAGAATGTCTGCGGCCAACTGGGTGCTGCAATTCTCCATCATCACCTTTGTCATCAATTTGATTAGTGTACCTTATAATGCAGCAATCATAGCGCACGAGAAAATGTCGGCATTTGCCTACATCAGCATTTTGGAGGCTATAGGTAAGTTGGCTATCGCATTTTTTATCATGTGGTCGCCAATAGACAAACTGATATATTATGCCATATTGATGTGCTCAGTGGCTGTTGTCGTTCGTCTGACTTATGGCCATTATTGCAAGAAGCATTTTGCAGAATGCTCTTATCATTTCCATTGGGACAAGGACATATTGAAGCAGATGTTTGGGTTTGCTGGATGGAATTTTATAGGTGCGGCTTCAGGTGTGTTGAGAGATCAAGGAGGCAACATTGTTATAAATCTTTTCTTTGGTCCAGCAGTAAATGCTGCTCGTGGCATTGCAACACAAGTAAATGCCGCAGTTGTTGGATTTATTAATAATTTCATGACTGCACTTAATCCACAAATAACAAAATCCTATGCTTCTGGAGACAAAGAATATATGATGACTTTAATATACCAAGGAGCAAGGCTCTCTTTTTATCTTTTGTTGTTCTTGTCTTTACCAATACTTGTTAATACTCATTATATATTAGTATTATGGTTGAAAATTCTCCCTACTTATGCTGTGTTATTTGTGCAACTAACATTATGTTTTGCTTTAAGTGAATCGATTTCACAGCCTTTGATTACTGCGATGTTGGCAACAGGAAATATAAAGCGATACCAAATAATAGTTGGTGGTCTTCAACTTATGAACTTGCCGATATCTTATATGTTGCTTAAGATGGGGTTTCCGCCACAATGTGTATTAGTAGTTGCGATTGTAATATCTCAATTATGTTTAATGGCAAGATTATACCTTTTGAGAAAAATGATAGGTATTTCTTTCATTAGGTTTATGCGTAAAGTATATTTGAATGTATCAGTTGTAACCATTTGTTCAATTATAATTCCTATTGTAATTTCACAAAGGTTGACCGAGAGTTTTTCCTCTTTTGTGATATTAACTATTATTGTTGTGATTTGCACCTCATTGTCCATTTTTTTTATAGGATGCAATTTAAGGGAACGATGCTTAATAAAAGAGCAGGTTTATAAATTAAGACAACGAATTTCTAAGAGAAAGATATGATACAAATAACGAATAAAGAAAATTGCTGTGGATGCTCAGCCTGTGTTTCAATATGTGCAAAGTCTGCTATTAGCTTTGTACAGGATTCAGAAGGATTCAACTATCCTCAAGTTGATTCCGAGAAATGTATTGAGTGCGGATTGTGTGAAAAGGTTTGTCCAATAATAAATCGTTCCGCGATAAGCAAATCTAAAGAAACTCCTTTGGAATATAAAGCTGTAAGATTAAAAGACGATAAAATTCTCGCAGAAAGTTCTAGTGGTGGGGCATTTAGCATTTTAGCTAATATTATTTTTAGTTTAGATGGTTGTGTATGTGGTGTTGAATATTCAGAATCAGGAATGCCACATCATGTAATAGTTGATGACAAAAAAGAACTTTATAGACTTCGAGGTTCTAAATATGTCCAAAGTGACATATTAGGGATTTATTTCCAGGTGAAACAGAGGTTAGTCAAGGGGCAGTGGGTGTTGTTTTCTGGCACGCCATGCCAAATAGATGGATTAAAGCATTATTTGCGTAAAGAATATCCAACTTTGTTGACCGTAGATTTAGTTTGCCACTCTATACCAAGTCCACGGATCTACAGAGAATATATGGCCTATTGTTCAAAAAAACTTGGGCGTGAGATAGTATCTATTGATATGAGATACAAGAGAACCTATGGCTGGAGCCATAGGTACTCTTACCGTTTTCATTTTGAAAACGGTAAGAGTACCATTGATCCTGCTTGTGTTGTAAATTGGGGAAAGTTGTTTTTTTCAGAAATGATTAATCGGCCTTCTTGTGGAAAATGCCAATATACAAATTTGAACAGGGTTGGTGATTTTACGATTGCAGATTTTTGGGATGACGCAAAGAAGCGAACTGATATATACTCAAAAGAGGGAACTTCTCTTTTGCTGGTAAATACCGAAAAAGCACAAAGTATTTTGTGTAAAGGTAACAATAGTTACTATTCTTGGAATATAACTAAGGATGAAGCTTTGCAACCTTGTTTGTGTCATGTAACAAAACAAAGTGACAGACGAAGTGAGTTTTGGAATTACTATTACGAGAATGGATTTGAAAGAACATACAAGAGATTCTTTGCTGATTCTAAATATGTGATTTTAAAAAAGATAATAAAAAAAATAATAAAATGGGACGCATAGAATATTTAGATGCAATAAAAGGATTTGCTATCATATTAGTTGTGATAGGTCATGTTTTAGCATGGAATTTTCATGATTTGAATGTAATAATGCATCCTTTATGTGTGGAAGATATAAGATATGGCCTTTTATGGAATATGATATATTCATTTCATATGGCATTGTTTTTTATGGTAAGTGGCTATTTGGTTAATTTCAAAGGAAAATCAAAGAAGATCTTTATTTGAATCAAAATGTCACAATAGCTTATGATGCCATAATATGGACTCTGAATCATGATTATAATGACATGCATTTTGCGCCCAAAGGTGCTTCGGTTTATATCGGTGATTATGCATGGATATGTTGTCGCTCCATTATTCTTCCTGGCATAACAATTGGTGAAGGTGCTATTGTGGCCTCTGGTGCAGTAGTAACAAGAGATGTCCCTCCTTATGCAATTGTTGGAGGTGTGCCAGCAAGGATAATTGGATATCGTGAGAAAAAACAGTATGATTATGGCTATAAATGTTGTTCAATTGAATATTTTGCTTAAAAATGAGTTTGGGTAATTACAAAGAATTAAATGTCGCAAAGACGGCAATCATAGTTACAACACTTTTTATTGCTCTGTGTGGCTTTTCTTCCATAGATTTATGTTGGTCAGGTTGGGGATCACGGCAATCATTTTACATAGGTGTTTTCTTGTTTATTTATGTTCTTTTTAATATAAAGAATATAGATAAAGGAGAGATGACAAATGTGGCAGGATGGACTTTAATGTCAGCCTTTTTAAGTATCATTCCTGCCTTCATTGATTGGAACGCCACATTCCGTTCTTTCTTTTATACGTTTGTCGCTACATATTATGGGTTGTTTTTCTATTATCTATTAAGGATATGGAAAGTTTCTCCTCAAGAGATAATAAGAATAGTTTGTATTTTCTGTTTGGTTTGGGTCGTACTAGAGATTGGTCAACAATTTACATATCCGCAATATTGGTTTCTTGGCAGAAGGAACGAATGGGATTATGTGGAAAACAGAATGGGATTATGGCGATTTTATATATGGGGAATTGATTTTGTCATGCTAGCTTTTGCATATTATGCAGGAAATTTTTTTGATGGAAATAATTCTAAAAAGACGTTCTTATATGCAATAGTATTTGCAGTTGGAATATTGTGCTATTGCTCTCGTAAACACATAATCTCTTTATTGGCAGTATGTGCCTGGGGAATATTGAAAACAAAGAGTAAGCATAAATGGAAGTTACGATTTACAAGTATCTTGTTGTTGTCATTATTGTTTTTCAACTTTTATGCTGATTTTGCACAAATGAGTGCAGAACAGGATGAGGCACAAGGTACTGGTGAGGACTTCATACGCTATTTGGCTGCATTGTTTTATTTAAATGACTTTTCTGATTCTCCTTTGTATCCTATACTGGGAACAGGATGGGGAAGTACAATACTTGAGCATAGATTGGAATACTGCACACAAGTTTTGAGGTTTTATCGGGCGGATATAGGTTTGCTTGGCTATTACTCATCCGTAGGAATAGTTGGTGTGTCGGCCATACTACTTTATGTTTACAAGTTTGTAAAAAATTGGAAATATATAGACTTCGGATATAAGATGTTTTTTGTAATGAAAATATTCCTGGTAATTTTTGACTTTTGGATGTCATGGGCAATCGGAATCATTGCTTATGGAACATTTCTTTATTTGTTAGATGAAAATATAAAACTTAATATAAAAAAGAAAAATGAACATAGGAATCCTAACATTTTACAAGGTTGCTAATTTTGGTGCCAATATACAGGGTGTATCAACCTATTATTATTTAAAAAAAATAGGGTATAACCCAATATTTTTGAATTATGTATCCGTCAAGACGGAAAATAGTTTAGAAGAAAGCTATAAGAAGTCAGTACAGACAAAGGCGCACATTGATTTTGTTAACAGTTATATAGAAAATCAGACTGAAAATCTATATAATTCAGAAGATGTGGTTGCGGCAATTGATAAATATCATATAGATGCAATCATTATAGGATCTGATGCAGTAGTTCAGCATCACCCTCTTTTGTCGCGTATTCATAGAGGTAGGCGTAAACCTTTTTACATCTCACATCCTGCTCCAGAGCGTATGTTTCCAAATCCATTTTGGGGGTGTGGCTTTGATGATAAGATACCAACAGTTATGATGTCAGTCTCTTCGCAAAACTCAAAATACAGCCAATTTTCAAAGTCCTTGAAGTCAAGAATGTCCAAGACTTTGAATAACATGAAGTATATTTCAGTTCGAGACACATGGACCTTAAATATGATGAAGGCTATAGGGGTAAATCATGATGTAAAGGTTACACCAGATCCTGTGTTCGCTTTTAATTACAATGCAGGACATTTGGTTCCGTCTGAAGACGATATTCGTAAACGATTTAGTTTACCTAAAGATTACGTTCTGGTATCACTTCATTCTCAGAGTCTTACGTTAAAGACTTTAGATGAGCTTAATTCAATGTTCAAAGCTGTTGGTAAGACTTGTGTTGCATTCCCTATGCCTGGAGGCGTAAGGTATCAGCATCATTTTGATTATGAGATAAAGGTACCTCTGTCATCAATTGATTGGTATGCGCTTATTAAATATGCAAGTGGATATGTTGGCAGCAATATGCATCCTATAATTGTAAGTTTGCACAATGCCGTTCCATGTTTTAGCATAGATCATTGGGGAACAAAAGATTTCTTCAACCGCACGGTCAGGGATGGTTCTAGTAAGGTAGAACATATCATGGAGGTATTCGGATTGAAGAATTATGTCAAACCAATAGATAATGATATTTGTAATGTTGAAGCTTCCGTAATAGTTGATGCAATTCAAAAATTTCCTTGTGAGCATGTGAGAAAAGTTGCTATAGATAAATATGACGAATACCTGAAAATGATGGGCGAAATAATGAACAAAATAACTACCAAATAACAATGAAAATATTAATAGTTTCTAAATGCCCTACGCATCCTACAGATGCGGGAAATCGATGGTGGATATTATCACAGGCAGAAACGTTTATGTCCTTAGGACATGAGGTTCATCTCCTTTATATCAACGAGCCTGGTTTAAAAACAGACCCTAAGCAATATAAGGAAAGTTTGGAGAAAACCTCATTGTTTTGGGGAGAACGATTTCATTTGTTACAAGTCGGTAAGCTGCAGAAAATTATGTTTAATTTGAAAAAGGTTTATCGAAAGAAATTCTATCATAGTCATTGGAAGATTGATGACCAATATCCTGTTGGCTTAGATGCATTGGTTGACAGACTCGATGCTCAATATCATTTTGATATCTGTGTCATTAATTATTGGTATTTGTCTCGTCTTTTTGAGCATATCAAAATTCCAAAGAAAGCTATAGCCACACATGATGCCATAGCTTATAAAGATTTGAAGATAGGTATGCCTACAATGTGCATTACTGCTGATACTGAGGCCAAGGCTATGCAGCGTTGTCCTCATATCTTTGCTTTACAGGAGCAGGAAGCTGATTATTTCCAGATTCTTTCTCCTAACAGCAAGGTGTATAATCTGTATGGAAAGTATAATCATCATCCACAGCCAGTAATGGGTAATCTGAAGATGGTGTTCTTGTCTGGTAATAACGAATTTAATCAGAATGGTATCAAATGGTTTTTGAAAGAAGTATTTCCTGTTATAAAAAAAACCTTTCCAAGTGCAGAACTTCTTGTTGGTGGTAGTATTTGTAAGGTTCTGCCTTCATTGGGTAAGATTGATGGTGTGACTGCTATGGGTTATATTGACGATCCTGCAGAGTTTTATGCAAAGGCAGATGTTGCTATCAATCCTGTCTATCAAGGTACGGGTTTGAAGATTAAGACTTTCGAAGCCATTTCTTTCGATAAGGTGACTCTGGTTCATCCTCATAGTATGGCTGGTGTGTTCAGAAAAGATGACGCGCCTTTGTTCGCTTCTGACAAACCTGAGGATTGGGTGGCTTTCCTCAAAAATATTTGGGGACATACTGACGCTATCAATGCTATCAAGCAAAAAAACAATGAATACTTGAGAGCTATGAATAAGTTTATTGTTAGTGAGTATAACAGATTTATTAATGCATAATTCAGACTTCTATGAGAATATTATTTATTTCTAATTACAATGCTTGGGAAAGAATCGAAGATGGCGTGATGCCGAGCCATCATCTCTTTGGTGTCAATGAGATGATCGATCATTTTGAAACTCCTGATTCTGCAATCCTTAAAAAACAATTCGGGGGGGGGTAAGATTGACTTCGTCAAGGTTGCAAATCCTTCAAAATTAGAGTTGTTGAAACTGTATGTTAAGTGTTTTAATTACGATGTTGTCTATGACGTATTGACCGCCGTATCTAAGCAGTTTGGCGTTCTAAATAAATTCCTCCTGTTCTGTCCACGCTTAGTGACGGTATTCCATCATCCTCCATTCGACAAGATGATGAAGTATGCAAAGTCTGATTGTTCTGTGTTTTTCACGGAAGAATTAATGAAGGAGGCTCAAAAATGCATTCATGATGGTCGACAAGTTGTATATAACCCATGGTATCCTGAGAAACTGTGGTATGACAAGAATAAGCAAACGTTGAACTCAAAAAAGACTTATGATTTCTTGGATAATGGAAAGACATCAAGAAATCACAATCTTTTTATTCGTAGTATGCGACTTATGCCGAACAGACGAGCTGTTATAGTTACTGACAAAAAGCACATCCCTACAGAATATAAAGAAGGAGAGAATGTAGACTTGTTTTTCCAAGACAAGCCGAATGACCTTACGATGTTGCAGCTTTGCTTAAATACTAAGGTTATGGTTATACCTTTGGAAGAGAACAAGAAGAAGCTTGGACCTATCGGTGCCACAAGTTATATGGATGCAATTGCGTTAGGTATGCCTGTGGTTACAAATAAGAAGGCTGCGTTTGCCAAAGAAATAGCTGACAACGGTATTGGTTGTTTGTTTGACTTGAATGAGGAAAGTCTGGTTAAGGCGTTAAGTCAATCTTTGGATAAATACGATGATCTACATGATGAAATGGTCTCGTTCTCTGGAAGTCATTCAATTAGCAATTACACGGAATTATTGAGTTTATACCTTTTTAAATAAAAACAAAATGCACAACGATATACAAGTAATTATCATGGCTGGCGGCGTAGGTAGCCGCTTCTGGCCTATGTCAACCCCCGATTACCCAAAGCAGTTCATTGATGTGATGGGAGTCGGCCGTTCCCTCATTCAATTGACAGTAGATAGATTGAAGCCAATCTGTCCTGTCGAGAACATGTGGGTAGTGACAAACGAGAAATACATTCGCATTGTCAAGGAGCAAATCCCTGACATGCCAGTCGATAACATATTATCAGAGCCGGAGGCTCGCAATACCGCTCCATGTATTGCTTATGCCTGCTGGAAGATCCAGAAGCAGCATCCTGATGCCAACATCGTGGTGACACCATCCGATGCCCTCGTCATCAATACCTCGGAGTTTCAGCGAGTGCTCAGCAAGGCATTGAGCTATACATCCGATAAGAACGTCATCGTTACTATCGGTATCAAGCCAAGCCGCCCGGAAACAGGCTATGGCTATATCGCCGCAGCAGAGCCAACATCCGTAGATGAAATCTACAAGGTAGAGGCTTTCAAGGAAAAGCCAAACCTGGAGACAGCCGAGCAATACCTTGCCGCTGGCAATTACTATTGGAATGCCGGAATCTTCGTATGGAATATCGATACCATCAGCAAGGCAATCCGAACCTTCCAGCCAAATCTTGCCAGCATCATGGACGAGATGGCACCTTCTTTCTATACCGAACAGGAGAAAGAGGTAGTCGGCAGACTCTTCCCAACCTGCGAGAAGATAAGCATTGACTATGCCGTAATGGAGAAGTCGAAGGAAATTTATACCCTGCCAGCCGAGTTCGGCTGGAGCGACTTAGGCAGCTGGGGCAGCCTCCGCACCTTGCTTCCACAGGATGAGGCTGGCAATGCCAAGGTAGGCAAGGATATCCGTTTGTATGAATGCAAGAACTGTGTGGTTCATGCAGCCGATGAGAGCAAGGTAGTAGTTCAAGGCTTGGATGGCTATATCGTAGCCGAGAAGAATGGACAACTGCTTGTTTGCTCATTGAAGGAAGAACAACGAATCAAGGAGTTCGGAAAGTAAAAACCTTTGATTATGTGATGTAAGAATATAAAGAAATAATAATATGGCGAAGAAGAAAATAGCGTGGATAACGCCAACTTGTTATGTTGATGTGGATCTTCCAATAATTAAAGAATTACAATCTGTATACAATATTCATTGGTTTGTTGTTCTGCAACCCAAGGATGGAGAAAATACCAAAACGTATATAGAAGATACGTTAGGTAATGGTAATATGGTACATATTTCATATGAATGGCAAATTCACAGGTTGCGATCTCTAAAGAATGTACACTTTGTGTATAATCTGATTCGTAAAGTTAGGGCTGTTAAAGCAGATGTGTATTACACTTCTGAATATGCTCTTCCTTTTGGAGTATGGTTCTATAAATGGTTGTTGCCACTTGACAAAACTGTTGTCGCTTGTCATAATGTAACGACCCCGAAAGGAGCAAGCAATGAAAAGTTTGCACGCTTCTATACTGGTAAATGGTTGTCGACATTTAAGAATATTCAAACATTTTCGCATAGTCAGTATAATGCGCTTGTAGGCAAATATAAAGATAAAAATGTTCTAATGGCATATTTGGCATTAAAAGACTATGGCGAACCAACTAAAAAAGTAGAAAAAAAGGTCATTACATTTTTGGTGTTCGGTAATATTGTTAGATACAAGCGTATTGATTTATTATTGAAAGCTGTTAATATTTTGAATAACAAGGGAGTGCTCAACTTTAAGGTGAAGATTGCTGGTAACTGTAAAGATTGGGAGACGAACTATGCTTCATTGATAGAACATCCTGAGATTTATGAACTGGATATTAGACGTATACCCAATGAGGCGGTTGCTGATTTGTTTGCTGAAAGTGATTATTTCGTGATGCCTTATCAAGACATTGCCCAAAGTGGTGCAATAACAGTGGCGTTTAGATATAATCTTCCTGTATTATGTTCTGATATAGAGCAGTTCTCAGAGTTTGTTATAGATGGTGTTACTGGTTTTACTTTTAAGAGTCAAAACGAACAATCGCTTGCCGACAAGATGGAATGGATTTTAAACAACCATCAGCAGATAAGTGAGACTGTAAAGCGCAACGAGCAGAAGTTTGTTGAAGAAAATCTAACATTACAGACTATCATCAATAAATATATAGTATTTTTCGATAAGATATGAGTCATCCAATATTAGCAGATTTAAAGCATTGTACGGGGTGTGTCGCTTGTGTCGATTCTTGTGGCAAACAAGCTCTTTCTATGTATGTCGCATCAGATGGTCATATATATGTTTCGTGTAATGAAGACAAATGTGTCCTATGTCATCAATGTGAGAGAGTATGTCCTGCTGTCAATGGCATGAAATATTCGTCAAATATAAAAACAGGATCAGAACCTTTCTCTGTCTATTGTAAAGATGAGATGGTCTATGATATGTCAACATCAGGTGGTGCTTTTGCAGCAATGGCTCTTCAGTTTATTAAAGAAGGTGGATATGTCTGTGGCGCTGTATTTGATGGTGCAGGTGTAAAGCATATTGTAAGTAACCAGAAGAATGATGTGTTCAGAATGCAAGGTTCAAAATATATGCAAAGTTCATTGGATGGAGTTTATAAGGAAATATCTGCATTGTTAAAACAGGGTAAGAAAGTTCTCTTCTGTGGTATGGGGTGTCAAGGTGCGGCTTTATACTCGTTCTTTTTAAAAAACAAGAATCGAGATTTGTTGTACCTTGTAGATATGATATGTGGTGGTGTTCCTTCTGCTTTACTAGTGAAGGCATTCATAGAAAACGAACCCAAATACAAACAAATTGTCGGCTATAGAAGAAAAGGAGAGTATGTTCTTTCATGTTTAAATTTAAATAACGAAGTTGAATATTTGAATTATAGGACATTGCCTATTGTTGGGTTTGGCTCTGGTTTGACAAATAGATATAGTTGTGGAGATTGTCAATTTTGTGGTATAGAACGATTGTCAGATATAACTATAGGAGATTTATGGGGACCATATGGTACAGGTGGTAAGCATTTATCTGTAGCTATAGTTCATAATTCAAAAGGTAAGAATCTTCTTGACACTGCATGTCATTTATCTAAGGAATCTATAGACTGGTCTTTTATTAGATATAATTATCGGTGTGTCATAGGTAAGTCTATTAATCGTTTTCGCATGAATAGAAAACTGCTTGCATGGAATTTTGAGCATTTACCTTATCATATTCTTTGTGGATTATATGGATGTAATGTGAAAAATCCAATATGGATTGTATATAAAACTTATTGCTTCATTGTCCGTAAACTAGAGCGTTTTTATATTTCTAAGCAATTATTTACAATACTAAATAAGATATCATGATAGCATGTAAGAAAATTGAAATATTTAATACTGTCATTACTTAGTAAAGGTTTTTGCTGATTGTGCAATTTGGCTCTAATAAATAACGAATGGGTCCACTTTTTCAAGTGGACTCACAGATTAAAATAAAAAGATATGAAAATCGGACTTTTAACATATTATGGTGACTTGAATTGTGGTACAAATATGCAGGCTTTAGCAACTTTTCTAGCTATTAAAAAAGTGTATCCAAAAGATGATGTGGAGATTATTCCATTTCATGGCTTTCGGGCTAGGGTTATGCCGTACAAGACTTTTTCCCTAAAGTTGATGTGGGATGACGTGAAGCGTTTCAAGAAGTATTATTACTTTAAGAAGAATATTTTGCATGTTCATCATGATACAATCATTAAGAATGTAGATGATGCTTTACGGTTTATCTCTTCTCGACATTATGATATAATATATGTTGGAGCGGACACGTTGTTGGAACTTGATAGGCTTGCTGCTAACTATGATGGCATATCTGCTTATTGGCTGAAAGATATCAAAGCGAAAAAAGTAGTTATTGCAGGTTCTTCTAAAAATGTCTCATATGACCAGTTAACAGATAAGCAGAAAAATGACTTAAAAATTGCTGCTCGCCAATTCTCTCATGTAGGAGTTCGAGATCGTGCTACAGTGGCGTTGTTTGAAAAGTTACTGGGTGGTGGTCATAAGATTGACTATATCCCTGATCCAACTTTCACATACGATATTGATTATACTTATATTGATACTTACCTAAATAAAAAAGGAGTTACCATTCCTAAGAAATCGGTTTTTTTGCAGTTTTATGGTGATGATTATTGGCTTGCAGATGTAGCTAATGATTTGAAGCAAAGAGGATATACGTTAGTTACAAACAGGGGTGTAGCATGGAGTGACATTGTTTTGGTTGATATGTCTCCGCTAGAACAGGTAGGCTTATACAAGTATGTTAGTTTTGTCATAACTCATCGTTTCCATGATGGCGTTTTCTGTATGAAAAACCATACTCCTGCCTTGATTTACGTTAAAAGAGGCAAGGAGATGATGACGGGTGGTGAAAGTAAGCATATTTCTTTACTTAAGGATTTTGGTCTTTATCCTCAAGCCTTTTTGGGCGCACTTGATGCAAAAGAAGGCTTGAAAAATGTATGGGAGAGTTATCAAGAACCCCTGAAGGTGTTTGATAAAACTAAAATAGAGAAGACCTTACTGAAGAATAGGAATACATATATGGATTATTTGATGAGTACAAAATCATAGTAAAATGACGCAAAATCCTTTATTTGAAAACAATAAGTATTCTTGAATTCGCGAACAGTAGTAATGTTTTTTTATTTTAGGGGAAGAATTTTATGCAAGTTAAATTCCAAACTTTTCCGGTAGGTTCTGGTGATTGCATTACTTTGTTGTTAAAGAATGACGATAAGGAAATGCATATCATGGTGGATTGTGGACTCTATACTCAAGATGTAAATGACTACATTGTGAATGAATTTCATGGTCATATTGATTATCTGATTGTTACACATATAGATAATGATCATATCAATGGGCTAATAGAGATGTTGTCTTCCTTGCCTAATCTAACCATCAACCACATCTTTTATAATTGTTATCAACGAACTTCTGATGATTTGCAGGAATGGGATGAAAAGATGGTGGCGAACGTGGAGCGAGTTTACGGTCATTTACCTATTGTGGTGGATATGTTGGAGCAGAAGATTAATGCAGAAACTTCTAAGTCTCTTGCAGAATTGATATTAGAAAACGAAAATTGGAAGAAGGCATGGTGCAGGGAGTATATCACAGACGAAAGTTCTATGGTTGACCTGGGGGATGATATGGGACACATAATCTTTCTATCACCAAACAAGGAGGCATTGGATACTTTGGACAAGAAATACCGATTACTATTTTGGAAAACGTTATACAAGCCCAAAAAGCTTGATTATGATAAGGAAGAAACGATATACGAAGCCTTGATGCGTATCATGGAACAAGAAGATTATGAAGTTCCTAATGAGGTGTCTGTTTCATCAAAGGTTCTCAACGAAAATGCATTAAAGGCTTATGCAAACGAAGAGTTGAAAGGCTTGTCTCATGCCAATGAAGCCTCCATTGCTTTCGTATGGGAGCATGATGGTCATAGAATCTTGTTTATGGGTGATGCCAATCCTCAACAAGTTGCAGAAAAACTGGAAAACGTTTATAAAGACCACCCAAAGCCAATCTTATTTGATGCCATCAAGGTATCCCATCATGGCAGTGCGCATAGCACTTCAAAAGAATTGGTAAGTGTTGCAGACAGTGAACACTATTTTGTAACAGGAGGCGCAAGTGCCAGACCAAGCTACCAAGCTTTGGCTCGTATTGTCACGGCATCACTTTGTGAAGGTATGTCACATAGAGAAATCAGATACAATAGAGAAAATGATATTTTGAAGGCTCTTGACAATCAAGAAGCCTTGAAAAGGAAGTATCACTATTCGATTGTTGGTAACGCAAATGAGTATGAAGTATCCTATTGAAATACGAAAAATAATCTATGCCTCCGTTGTGCCTGTGGAATGTGGCAACGAGAGAGGAACAGCTTTCTTCGTTGCTCCAGATACGTTGGTTACGGCTCGACATGTGATTGCCGAACATGTCGTAGGTAATGCCCCTATCATTGTTTCTGCTGACACTTTATCTGTACTTTGTTATGTGGAGTTTATTGCAGAAGATGGCGTCAACGTGGATGTTGTGTTGCTAAGATGCAAGGATTATCAGCAAGAGGATTACTTAAAGTTGCTGGCAGCGGAATTTAATGAGGACAGACTGCTTACCATTGTTGGCTATCCAAAGGAGTTTGGCAACTGTTCCGATATCATCAGCATGGAAGTGCAGGACAGACTCGGTAACAGAAAGGAAGACTATGATACGACTGTAGTCAGAACAGATTCATTGGCCTTCACCTCCTATAAAGGTTTCTCTGGTTCTCCGGTACTCAATGAGAAAGGCTCGGTGATAGGAATCGCTCTCAGTCAGTTTGGCAGTAGCTTGGGCTATGCTTCCATCAAGAGTCTTGTTACCCAATTGGAAGAACATGGAGTAAATGTTTCCAAGGATTGGCAGAGTGAAGATTTTTCACCTTGTGGTAGAGGAACAAGTCAACGACAAGTGGAAAAGGCTGTTGGTTATGCAGCATTGAGATATAACAGAGATTTGCATGTGGGCAACTCTGACTTTGATGAAGAGGTAAACTTGTTTGCTCTAAGGAACTTTAAAATAGACATAGAACAGGAAATAAAAGCAATTGAATCTGATGCCATAAGGATTTTTGGAAACGAATTGGCAGGATACAATAAGGGCGATTATGATGAACTCTTTGCAATGTTGCGAGCGTGGCGTGACAGAAACTCTGAAAGCCAAGGCAGGACTTCTGATATAACGGATTTCTATCGAGATAAATATTATATCTTGCAAGTGCTTATAGATAAATGGAGATTGTGCGACAACCAAATGGTCTTACTCAAAGGCAAGGCGGGAATGGGAAAGACACACTATGTGTGTGCTACAGCAGAAAGGCTTTGCAAAAAGATGAACGTATATTTGTTGTTTGGCAGTAGATTTTCCGAAGACCAAGATTTTGAATCACAGTTATATGGCATGATGGGCATTGGCGAGAATGACCTCAGAAAGCTTAATGACAAAATGGTGGAAGAGGATTCAAATGCCCTCATCATTATTGATGCTTTGAATGAAGGTGCCACAGAACAGTTTTGGGAAAGAGAAATAAAAGTCTTGGAAGATTTGCTACAAGCTTGTAAAAGGATTAAGTTGATGCTAACTTACCGTGAGGGAGAAGGCAAATTCATAACCAGTCCTTGCGAAACGATAAATATGAGAGGCTTTGAAAACAATACGGACGAGGCTATACAGAGATACTTTGATTATTACGGAATAGATGATTCTGATGGCGAATTGCGCCAAAGATATTTTTCTGAATTTGGTGAACCTTTGTTTCTTACCATGTTTTGTATTGTTGCAAGTCAGGGTTTGCGATATATGATGGATGACTTCACTTATTCTGAACTTTTCCATCAATACATCAAATACCGTAATGACATAGTGGCAAAAGGTGTGGATGAGGATTCTCATCGCAATGTGACGGAAAAGGCTCTCATGAAATTTGCCAACTATTCTTTGTATTACAATGATTGCAAGGACATACCTCGGAAGAAAGCTAGGTGTTATGCTGACCAAATCTGCAGAAACAGAACGTGGTCAAACAATCTGCTGAATTGGATTCTAAAAGAAAACTTGATGCTGTCAACAGGACGAAACGGAGACATGCTTATGTTTGGGTATCAGAAAATGGGAGACTTCCTGATGGCAGACATATTTGCGCACAATAAGATGACCGACAAAAACAAAGTGGATTTTGTGTTGGAGAAAGGCACTCGCCGGGAATATGCAAGCTATCGCCGTTTCATCATTGCTTTGTTATCAGAATGGGAACTTACTCCTCTATTGCTTGAACGAAAAGAGTCGATAAAAATGCACCATTTGTTACTTGGCTGTCTGCGTCATCATGGGAAAAGCAATCTTGCAATTCTTGAATGGATGCAAAATAACAACATCTTCAGTGTTGAAATACTGCATAATTTTCTGCAAGATTTAACGTTGGAAGTCTTTATGTCAGCCCATCATGTACTAAAAAGTGCTGATATGGCTCATCGAGACAAGGCTTGGTCAACAATGGTAAACCAGGAATACTCCCATCGTTTGGATGCCCAAAGATTTTCAGACTTCATAGCTATAATTCCACGTAAAGATACAGATGAAGGATGGAGTAAGATTATTATTTTGCTTTGCTGGATGTGTACCTCTCCTCACCCATATGTAAGAGGAGCTATCATGAGAAAATTGGCCGAGATATTATGCAACAAGCCTCAAATGGCTCTTTTCGCATTAAACGAGTTCTTTGATTGCAATGACCCATACGTCGTTCAAGTCGTCACTTCTGCCATCTATGGATACTTGCTTAGAAAACGTGATGCAACAGAAACGGCAAAGATTGCTGATTTGATATTGCAGTATTTCTACCAAGACCATAAAGCTCCAGAAGATATATTGGTACGTCAATGGACGATGTTGACTTTGGCTTTAGCCGATGAACTGAATGGGACAAATACTTATTTTGAAGTAATAAAGCCACCTTTTACTTCTCAAAATCCTTATGATTTGGTTGTTGATGAAGTAGAAAACATAACAAAGGAGTATTTCGGTGAGAGTAAAGGCTCTTGGAAAATGTATGAAACGCTCTATGGATTCTCCGACTTCAATAGGTATATCATAGGAACCAATAGTAGGGGAAACAGTGATGTCTTTTTGACGACAAAAGAAGGCTCCGTTCAAACACTACCACTTGCAGATATCATGTTGATGGTTGCCAATATTGCCAAGCATGAATTCCATTGGAATGATGATTTGGGCAAGTTGGATGACAATGTGTATTCAGAAGGCAGGTACAACAACTTTACCGAGCGTTTCGGAAAGAAATACCTTTGGTTGGCTTTGTACAAGGCAGATGCATTGTTGAGTGATCATTTGAAAGTGGCTGATGGTTGTAACTATTTGTATTCTCCGACAGAAAACGATATAGAGCTGATTCCTTATCCATGGCATACAAGAGAATATTCAAGAATAGATCCAACTATATTGAATGCATCTGACACTTTAACTTATACTGCATTTGTCACAGATGAGTTGGAGGATGTACAATCAGAAACGAATGAGCAATGGATGGCAGAGAATTATCTTATTCAAAAGCCAAGATTAACTGTAAAAGATACCGACGGCTCAGAATGGGTCGTATTAACTTGTTATGACGGTTATAAGATAGATGCCGAAGATAACACTGTTAAAGACTTGTTTTTGTTTTCAAATGCTGCTCTCATCCATGTTGAAGATTTAGAATTGTATCGGCGATGGTCTGAAACACAGAATTTCTATGGGCGATGGATGCCAGAACGTAGAAATGGTAGCATAGATTATCTTTGGAATGAATATCCTTGGGCTGATACTTATAAGCGAACCCTCCGTGATGTTGATGATTGGGAAAGTCCTGGTAAAGGCGCAACCTTTGAAATCAATCTTTCATACGAAGCACAATTACAGGAAGAATGGATTGGGTTGGATGAAACAGAAATGTATTTGAAAGAAGCAAGTATGCCGAATCACCTTGTTATGGAAGCATTGAACTTATATACCGCAGAGCGTGGAGTAATCAGAGCTAAAAGTGATAATACTATTGTGGCAAGGAACTTTTCTATCGGCAAAATGAATGGGTTGGCCATGAGAAAGGAGTATTTGAATCAATATCTTTCAGATAATAAACTTGCTTTAGTATTCTATTCGCTTGGTGAAAAGTATTTAACAAAGAAAGGAACTTATCAAAGCATAGGACAAAGATATGATTTATCTGGCGCGTATTGTTACCATGATGGCTCTTTTGAAGTGATACAGCCTATGCATATCAGTAATACTTTATAGAAAATGAAAGTACTATTAATCGACGTATATAATTATAATAAAGGTGGTGCGGAAACGGTTTGCTTCAATACGGGTAAGCTGTTGGAGGAGCATGGCCACCAGGTGGTTTACTTTACCTTGAAATGGGAAGAAAATAATCCTTCACCTTATAGTAAGTATTTCCCAGAGTCGAAGGAAACCCGAAAAGGACCTTTGAAACAGGTGAAGAATATGATTAACTATTTCTATCACTTCGAAGCGGCGAAGAAGATGGAGAAACTTATAGAGGACGAGCGACCTGATATCGCCCATATTCACTTGATGTGGGGACAGATTACTCCTTCCATTTTCCCCGTTTTGAGAAAGCATAATATCCCTATTTTGTTCACTGTGCATGATTATCGCATTGTATGTCCAGCCTATACGTTTAGGGACGGCAGCGGAAGGATTTGTGAGGACTGTCAGGGACATAGCTTTTATAAGTGCTTTACGCATACATGCTGCAAGGGTAGCAAGATGATGAGTGCGGTGATGGCAGCGGAGCAGTATTTCCGAAATGCATTCTTCAATCCTGCCAAATATATTGACGGCTTCCTTTATGTGAGCAACTTTGCGAGGGATATACAGGAGAAGTATATGCCGGCAGTGAAGAATAAGCCTAACATTACGCTCTATAATTTCTCTACTTCTATAGCCAGTCAGCCTAAATCGATGCCTAAAGACAAATACTTCCTGTTCTTTGGACGCTTGTCTTACGAGAAGGGCGTTAAGACATTACTCGAAGCTTTCAAGGGCTTGCCAGAATGTAATCTGAAGATTGTCGGCACTGGTCCTAAGGAAGATGAATTGAAGGCGTTTGTAGAGAGTAACGGTATGAAGAACGTGGAGTTCTTAGGCTACAAACGTGGAAAGGAACTGCAAGACTTAGTGGCAAATGCTTATTACGTCATTGTTCCGTCAGAATGGTATGAGAACAATCCTATGACTATTATTGAGGCTTATTCGGTCGGTACTCCGGTTATTGGTGCCAGAATAGGTGGTATACCAGAGATTGTTGTTGAAAGTGAGACTGGGTTCCAGTTTGAGAGTGGAAATGCCGATAACTTGAGAAGTAAGGTGGTTTTTGCAGACGGTCTAACGGCAGATGAATACACTATACAAAGTGCCGGTGCTTTGAAGTTCGCGCATGAGAACTTAAGTCTTGAAAATTATTATCCAAGGTTGATAGCATTCTACAACCAATTCATAAAGAAATAAATTACAATGAAAATAGTAGTAACAGGTACCCGTGGTGTTCCTAACATCATGGGTGGCGTGGAGACACATTGCGAGGAGCTTTTTCCGCGTGTAGCAAAGCGTGGCTTTGATGTGACGATAATACGTCGTTCCAATTATGTGCAGGACGACTTGAAGGAATGGAATGATGTGAAGCTTGTCACTATTCCTTCCCCTAAGAAGAAGTCGTTTGAGGCTATCATCCATACTTTTCGTGCCATTAACAAGGCTAAGAAGCTTGGGGCTGACGTGCTCCACATTCATGCTATCGGTCCTGCCTTGCTCGTCCCATACGCCAAATTGCTGGGCATGAAGGTGGTGTTTACACATCATGGTCCTGACTATGACAGGGACAAGTGGGGATTTGCTGCCAAGACTATACTGAAGATGGGTGAGCGTATGGGCTGCATGTTTGCCGATGATGTTATCGTTATCTCAAACGTCATCAAGAATCTCATTGCCCGTAAATATGGAAGAACGAAGAATGTTCACCTGATATATAATGGTGTTTCTGAACCTGAAATCTGCGACTATCCTGAATATTTCAAGGAATTGGGGATAGAGAAGGGTAAGTATATCTTAGGTATGTGTAGATTTGTGCCTGAGAAGAACCTGCATCATCTTGTTGAAGCTTTCGTGAAATGGAAGAAGGCGCATGAAGATTCTTTGGAGGACATGAAGTTGGTATTGGCTGGTGATACAGACTTTGAGGATTCCTATTCAATGGGATTGAAGGAGATGGCTCGTAAGAATGGTGTCGTGCTGACAGGCTTTATCAAGGGACGGAAACTTCATTCGCTGTTGACGAACTGCCGTTGTTATTGTCTTCCATCGTCGCATGAAGGTTTGCCGATTGCCTTGTTGGAGGCAATGAGTTATGGCGTAAAGGTGGTAGTGAGCGATATTCCTGCAAATCTAGAGGTTGGTTTGCCTAAGGATGATTACTTCCATTGTGGCAACGTGGATGAACTTTCTGAAAAGCTCGGAAATATTATCGAGGCTCCATTGCAGCATGTGGATTACGACATGAGTAAGTATGATTGGGATCAGATTGCTGATGAAGTAGCAGAAATCTACAAAAAACACGAAAAGTAAAGCATATTCATTATTCTGATGAATGATACATACAACAAGTTTTTTCAACTGTTGCGTTTGACAATCGGCTCTTCTACAGATATTCCTCTAATTCAGAAAGAAGAATGGAAGAGCATCTATGAGATTGCCCAAAAGCAGTCATTGATGGGTGTAATCTTTGATGGAATCCAGAAAATGAGTGATGCAACCAAGGCAACAGGCAATTTGATGGAGATGGATATTAACTTGCTGATGAATTGGATGGGGATATGCAAGCAGATAGAAAAACGCAATTATCAATTGGACGAGGCTGTTGGCAAAGTAACCGCATGGTTTGAGAAGGAAGGCTTCCGTTCTTGCATCTTGAAAGGACAAGGGAATGCATTGATGTATCCTTGTCCGGGGCATCGCACAGTTGGCGACATTGACATTTGGGTATCGGGCAAGCCATCGGAAGTGATTCGGTTTGTTCACTCTATGTCTCCAAAGGAAAAGGCGAGTTATCATCATATTGATTTTCCTGCAATCAACGGCATACCTGTGGAAGTGCATTATCGCCCTTGCTACTTACAGAATCCTCGGTATAATTTTCGTTTGCAGAAGTACTTTAGGCAGAGTGCCGAAGAACAGTTCTTGCATAAGGTACGTATTGGAGATACGGAAGTCGCTATACCAACAGCGAGATTTAATGTTATCTATCAACTTGTCCATATTTACAATCATCTGTTTCAAGAAGGTATTGGACTAAGGCAGATAATTGATTACTATTTTGTAGTGATTAGTGATGAGTTATTAGTGACTAGGGATACTTTGCAGAGAGAATTAAAGCATTTGGGATTGTGGAAGTTTGTGGGGGCTGTGATGTATGTGCTGCATGAGGTTCTTGGATTATCAGAGGAGAAGATGATAGCTCCGATTGATGAGAAGAGAGGAAAGTTGTTGTTGACAGAAATATTGAATGGCGGCAACTTCGGACAATATGATGAGCGATATGGTTTCAGACATAGTTCTTTCGGACATAACATGCAGAGATTGTGTCGAGATTTACGTTTGATGAGGGCTTATCCTGCAGAGGCTTTAAGTGAGCCAATCTTCAGAACATGGCATTTCTTCTGGCGGATGAAGAATAAGAAATAATAGATCTACGGGCGAACGGCTCCCTCTCCCATTTTTTGAGCTACTTTTCGGTGATGGAGCTTAGTAGTCCGTTTTTAAAATCATGTGAGAATATGACAGACAAAAATAATACAAACAGAGAATGCCTTCCTAAGTTGGCAACTGGCATCAGAGGGCTTGACAAGCTACTCTATGATGGCATCAACGTGAATAACGCAGATGGCGATAATAATATACTTATCGTTATCAAAGGTGACGTGGAGGAAAATGACAAGACTTTGCTTGGTATGCAAATCTTGTATGGTTTGGCTCAGTCCATTGAAAGTGTCAAGGATGAATATACCAAATTTGAAGGCATAATCAATCAGCCTGTCATGTATTCTACCTACTACAAAACAGGAATGTTGCAAGAACTATTCTTGGACTATTTCATTTCATCGGGCATTCAAGAGATACTTCGGAAGAAGGCATCCAAAGACAATAGTGTGGTGTTGAGTTCCAACAAATATGCCAGCCTGCTGTTTGAGTGCAAAGATATTAAATGTAAACCTATTACACCCTATCATAATATTCCCTTTATTGCCATAGAGGATAAAGTGGATTCGCTGATTGGTGATGGCATTGTGTATTATAACAACCGAACCAATTCGCTACACTTCAAGGTTGAGGATAATGATACGAAGTACAACCTTATCTATGAAAGAAAAACGGATTTGGTGAATCTTACAACTTGTAGTAGATGTGATATTGATTCGAATAGACTGCATACCTATACAGGACAATATGCCATACCTTTTCACCTCATCGGATATGAACATAGCAAACCTTTGATTGAAAATGAAATTACAGATAAGGAGTTGTTGGCAATAGACATTTCCGACAAGAAAAATGTTGCATCGAATGATATTGACCACATCTTTGACCTGTTGAAAAGCGCGAAGATTGGTGTGCTCGTTGTTGACTCAAAGATTGGGATACCCGAGCATAGAGCCAACATCATCATCAATCTGTCATCACGTTTGGAAGGCAATTTTCTTTTCAAGACCTTGCAAATTACAAAAAGCGACTTGCAGGATTTTATGCCAGGGTTGCACCAATATAAGAAAAGGGACTATGGCATTGAGGTATATCCTCGCCTATCACTGTATATTGTGGAAAGAAGGTATCTGCAAAATTCTCTGGTATATACCCATGCCAGCGTGTTGAATGAGACTTATCAGCAGTATCAAAAACGCCAGAAATACTATCAGGACACTTCTGACAACATGTATGAAGACTATGAAAAGGAATTGGACAAGAAAGAGAACGACCATTTTCGTTCCATCTACCCCAAGAACTATATGCAGTTGGTGTCAATAGACTTACTGAACAAGATTTTCATGCCACTGAATCCTTTGAACAACCTGTTGCACAAGTCGGGTGAAGAAAGTGAATTCTGGGAGAATGAGTATATGTATGGTAATGCTGGGTTTGTGACAGCTGTGATAGGTGAAGCTAATACATATAAGCGATTCTTGACATTCGGGGGTATCTTTGGTTCGGCAGCAACGAAAGACCATACGCTCATCATCTTGATGAACAAGGAGGAGTCGATGATAAGAAGACGATTGACTTGTCCTGCAAGACCATTGCGAGGCGATATGTATCAAGAATGCAACAATTGCTATAAGTATATCCACTTCATGAACATCTGTATGGGTAATATCACTGCAGAAGAGTTTCTATACTACTTGGAGAAGCAGATAGAGGTGACATACGATGGCAGTTTGAAAAAGCGTATTCGCAGGATTGTGATTGACGATATGCAGATTCTCGACTTCTGCTTTCCTAAGCTCAAAAAGGCAGGAGGACTGTTCCTTGCAGCCTTAGCGGAAATGTGCAGGGTACATGACATCATACTCTATGTGCTTTGCGACCGCAACGCAGGGATGCTGCCAGCATTGCGTGCTTTGGCAGACAACGTGGTACTGACCAAGAAAGACGAAGATGGACATCCTTTGGTTTTCGTGGAAAAGTTTGCCGGGTACTCCAATACACCAAGCAAGATGTATTGCGGTAAGGTGAAGAACATCTACAAGCTGTTTAGATGTGTAGAGAATTTTGACAGCAAGGACGTGAGAACGTTTGACTTCCAATCCAATATCGTGGAATTGGAGGACATGGACGTGAACGCATTTATGAACAACGAGAAATAAACTGATATGAGAAAGATAGACAATAGTATATGGTCGTGGCTGAAGGATGAACGTATCTCGATTGTCGGAACGATATTGTGTCCGATGCTGAGCGTCGTAATCCCATTGGTGAGTCCGTTGCTGCAGATTAGGTTGAACAATCATGGGATAGTAACGGTTTTGTACTTCTCCCAGTTTGTGTTTCTGATTATATCCCTCTACTTCATCATGTCGAATAGAACGATGATATTACGACAGTTGAAGGACAAGGAGCAGATGTTAATCAGGTATTTCCAAAAGGAATGCCATATCAGAAATGAAGAGGAATCGCCATTGACGGAACATTTTACGGTGGTGAGTGATACCGTGCAACAATTCTACAAATGCTGGATTGGAATCTGGGTACTGTGGATATTGTACTATGGTGTGGAGAGTATAGACAGGCTACTGCCAGACTCCACTCATTTCAACGGCATCCAGTTGCATTACGCATTCAAATGTCTCATTGACTTCACTACAAGCATACTGTTGTTTGTTCTCTATCTCATATTGAACAATGTAACCGTATATAGGCAGAAACGTGAAGAGGCGAACCCGAATGAATTGAGATATGGAGGCCTGTTCTTGATAGTCTGTATTTGCATTATCGGAGCCTTGTTTATCTATAGTTTCTCGGTATCTAAGCCGATAATTGCCTATGGGTATATGATGGTGGTGAATCTTGCCTTGGGTACTTTTGCGACCTTTGCGTTTGTCATCCTTCTTGGAAAGTTGAACAGTTTCTATTTACAGATTCCTATTCTGCTGAACCTCATGGTGTACTTCTATGCCATTTCGCAGATGTTCGGACCGATGACGATGTTGGCTGATGGTTCAAGCTTCTTCAAGAATCAACCTTATGACAGTACACTCTTGCATTTCTTCTTGACGGAAACGGATTATCAGTTTGAGAAAATAAATATCGCTTTCCTGTTTGCATCGCTGTTTGGCAAGTTGTGTCTAGCTATGGTGCTGTACTGGATTGTGTATAAGTTCAGATTCATCTACTTCGTGATTACCAAGAGTCTTTCTCTGACGGAAACGCCAGAGAAGATAAAGGTATTCTGGAGGTATATCGGGGAGAAAGGAGTATAAAACATGAAGAAATATTGTTACGTTTGTGGAAAGGTGCTAAGTGAATGCCCTTCATCTGAAGAATGTAAATGTCATGATGAGCATATTATTCCAAATGCAATAGGTGGTCATTTGACATCAAGGAATTTCTTGTGTGAATCATGTGGAGGTGGTTTATCAAAAGGAGATAAGGCATTTACAGACATATTCGCACCTTTTATTGTATTCCTAAACCAAGCAGGACTTCTTCGTTCATTAGATAGAGATAATGTGGACAAAAAGGTATTGCCTGGAAGAATCTTTGAAAATAACGAACTTTCATCAACGCCAATTCATAAGATTAGGTATCAGAAAGGGAAAGCTGCTCCTTGCAAACCTTTTTACCGAATAGATGAAACTAATAAAAAGGTATTCCTATTTGCAGAAAAGAAGACAGCAAAACATTATCGTGCACATGTTGAACAGCAAATGAAAAATGATGCCAAGAATATTGACCAATACCACTTTGAGGTGTTTGACGATTTGAGCAATTTAGGATTCCTTGGTATCAATTTTTCAAAAGGGAAACCAGATTTTAACCAAGACTTAAAAGATGGTTTGTTAAAGATTGCCACCGAAATTGCTCTATATGCAGGAGTAAAACGTGAAGATTTAGCATCTGTATTGGATATTGATGAAAGTACAGGGAATTCAACTTATAAGATCAACACTTATATATGGCCATACACACCCCAATCTTTGCCTGACATACTGTATGAGAATGAAAGATACAAGATAGATGCAAATTATCCTGCACATATACTAAAAGTGTTTACTGAAACTAATACAGAAGGCGGTAAGAGTTTACTTTGCTACATAGAATTATTCAGCACATTCCAATATTATGTTCTCTTGAATGATGATTACAAAGGAAAAGAAGTTGATTTTACATACGCTCAGAAATTAAGCCCTAACTATGTTGAGTCAATAGAAGATTTGGAAGCAATGGACAATAGCGACTTGGACATAGCAATTAGAGACGCAAAATTATCAAGAGAAGAATTGAAGGGACTCTCAAGAGAAGAGATTTGCGCTAAGATATATGATGTTCAACGTAGAAGGGGAAGTGAGTTTAATTTGAATGCAGCTGTTATAAAGGATTATGAGTGGATTTTCAGGCAAATACTTCTAACCCTTGCTACTATTGTAAAAGAAAAGCATTGTACACATTTGTTGGATTCAACCTTACGTTCGTTTGTGAAAATTCAAAAAACACATAAATACACTTGTCAAGAAGTAACGGATGCGTTTGCAGAACAACCAAAGGAAGCATATTTCAGAAAGATGGCAATTGTAAAAGAAGAAGGACAACTTGTAGCACGCTCTTATCCTGAGTTGTGTTTACAACTTTATAATAAACACCCAGAATATGTACAAGAATATACAACCGTAAAATTTTCTCAATTATCCAATTATTGCTATAAGAAAGCTGGTGTAAAAACCGAATGATTTGATAATGATATAGAATAGAAAAGCAATAAAATGAAAACAATACGTTTACTACAACTTTCAGATATTCATTGGAAGAAACAACTTGATCCAGCTGACGATTATACAGATATAAGAGACCAAATGCTACAAGATTTGGAGTATTATTGTAAAGGTACTGGTAATAGCTTTGATAAAATTCTCATTTGCGGAGATATTGCCTTTAGCGGATCTGCAGATGAGTATAAACGAGCTAATTCATTTATCAGAGACCTGTGTAAGACCGTTGCTTGTAAAAGCGAAGAAGTTTATACCGTTCCTGGTAACCATGACAAGAATGTAAATGAACATCCCAAGTGTGTTAGAGAGTTTATCCATCAAGCTATATCAAAACAAGAGAAAAATGGTGATTGGTGGTGGAATAAAATGATTGACGAAGATTTTTCATTCATTAAGAAATTGTATACACCATTTAAGGAATACAATCATTTCTGCAATGACGAGAGAGACAATGCTGAACCTTTTATGCTTAGAGCTTTAGAATTGGGTGTTGACAGGCATGATGGTGCTGAAATGTTTTGGCATTCTGAATTTGAAGATAACCTTGAAGGGTATCAAGTCAACTTGTATGGTGTGAACTCTGCATTGATTAGCGACTTGGATGATTATGACCCAGATCCGAATAGAAAAGAAGGCCATCACCTTTTCCTTCCCCAAATAGCGTATCGTGGTGCAAAATGTAAGGATGGTATCATTAACATACTGATGTGTCATCATCCATTAGATTTCTTGCTGAATAAAGATACAATAGCCAAAGACTTGGATAAAAGGTATGCTTTACAGCTATATGGACATGTTCATATAGCCAACAGTGATATAAAAAACAATGCTGTGCATATATACTCAGGCTCTTTAAATCCGGGAGATGTGAATGATAACACATATAAACCTGTCTATAATATCATAGAACTCTCCATTGAAAAACATGGTAATAAAAACGATGTGTTGAAAGTGGATTTGAGGGTTCAGAAGTATGATGGGGAACAATTTGTGAAGGATGAAAAACAATCCAAGCCATTCAAGGTTACATTAAAAAAACATGATTTATGGAAGGAGGGTAATAAACCTGAGGCAGTTATCGAACAGAGACTTCCAGATGGTTTATCCAAACGTGATGTTAGACACAAGTTTAAACAGTGTCCAAATTCAAAAGAGATAATACAAAAGATGTACCCACAGATTGATTGTACAGGCTCTGCCTATATGAGAAATCAAGTATTCTTGGAAAAAATCAGGGAAGACAACAGGTGGGTTGAACTTTATAACATGATAAAGTGATGAATAATGTACTAAACAATATTCTCATGCAATGTGGTCTTATTGTACCACTTGAAGAGACAGAAACAGACGTATTGGCAAAAGCCTGTTCCGAATACATTGGTAATGAGTCGTTCTCTTTCGGTGATTTTGAGGAATTGACCGATTGCTATGTGATGAATCGGGAATGTAAAGAATTGAACGATTTCGTAGCAGAATACATTTCAAGCAATGGCTTGGGAAACTATAATTTCCCCAAACGTATAAAATGCGCACTTGTTTTCTATTGCATCTATCTGGCTATAGAAGAAAGCGAAGATGACAAGGAAGCTGCATTGCGATCATTATCGTTGCAAAACGTTATGATTCAAGTGCATGGAAATTGGGAAAAATTAAATTATCAAGATGTACTCTATAAGCTATATTTTAAATATGACCAATATGCAGAGGGTGAAGTAATCGGTGAAAAGAAATATCCAAGAGACTTTGTTCAATCAATGTTTATCGATAGTTTTCGACAGGGTGAGACAATCTCCGAGGATATGTCTGATAAAATTCAGTCTTTGGCATTGATGGCATGGGATGCAGAGATGTCGCAATTCATAAAAGGATTAAAGGAAACAAATGATTTCTTGAAAATTCAATTGATATTGGAACATTATTTTAACAACAAACCACAGATACCTCAAAAAGAAGACTTTATAGAGTTATTGCAACGTATTTTTCCACGTGGCGGAAATGGACAAAGGCAAAAGATAGAGAAAATTCTTAAGAACTTGGCGGAAACGAACGTATGCCTTGTTGATGAAATAAAATCAGGTTCATCTTTGTTATTGCATGAAATTGAAAATGCAAGGGATAATGAATTTGGTGATTATCTGAAAGATTTTGAACTGAGTCCAAGAGAGTTCTTTGTTTATTTGTATCATGAACTACTATTGGAAGACTTATTAAAGGAATAACGCAATGGAAGATAAAAAAGACATATTAGAGTCTTTAGCAGGTGTTGCACAGCTAAAGCACGATAATGTTATAAAGGATGATGCAATAGAAAATATAGCGCAATACTATTGCGATTCCATGACTGATGAAAACATCAATGATGTATTAGGCGATTACAATACCCATCTTGTAACCTTAGTAGGTTTTTCAGAGGTTGGAAAATCAACATTTGTAGCTTCTTTGTATCATAAGCTTATGTGTACAGGAGAGATTGATGGGTACAAATTCATAGACTCTGACACTTATGTGGGATTTGAACGTAGAGCTTATATTCGCAATGAGTCATTAAAGACTTCCAAAAGGAATTCTAGAACAACGACGTTGGAAGGACAATTTCTAACTTTAACTTTGTCTAAGAATGATAAGATAAGCAAACTTATCATTTCTGACAGAGCAGGAGAAACATACAAGAAAAGTTATAAAAGTAACTTGTCAGATGTTAAGCAAGACAAAGGATTAATCAATTCGCATCATATTATTTTCTTTATAGATTCTTCATCCATAAATAACGAAGATGACTATAGCGATTTTTGTGATGATTTTCAACTTTTACTTAGCCGTATGGCATCGGCTGAGGTATTTAAAGTTCCAAAAGAGTACGACATCATATACAATAAGCTTGACTTAATCCAAACAGATGAGATTAAAGAGTTGTATAAGAAGCAAAGCCAAGATTTGGAAAACAAGATGAAAGCTGATTATGGTATAACTATCTCTAACAAGTTTGAAATTATTGCAAATGACATGAAAGATCCTGGCTTAAACAATGTTTTCAAGTATCTCGTTAACACATTGAATAGCCATACAGGTTATCAATATAAAGAATCGAATTGGGTGAATACATTATTGAATAAATAAGAAAATTAGCATATGAGTATAACAAAATGTATGATAGCAGGTTTGCCTGGTTCAGGAAAATCCACCTATATAGGTGCCTTATGGTATTGTTTGATGCATCCAGAAAAAATAGAAGGCATAAAAATGGTTGCTGATAAGATGAACTTGGCTGATGACCTCACGGTGTTAAACAGATTAAGCGATGCTTACAAGTATGTAAAGCTTATTGACCGCAACTATTCTGACCAAAATGAAACAGTTCAGATTAATCTTAAGGTGGCTGATTCTGATACAAGGTTACAAGTTGAGATACCAGACTTTCTTGGGGAAAACTTTCGTAATCTGGTAGAGTTGAAAGAATCTGAACTTGTTTCGGAATGGTTAAAAGATACTGATACATTGGTATATTTTATGAATGAAGTAACACCACCGGAATTTGAAGATGACCATGGACCAGAAGATGATGATAGTCCTATGCCTGCTAAAGAAGTTCCGCAATTTTCCATAAAGACAATCTCTGCAGTGGCAATGAACATCATGGTGCTAAAATGCTTGTTGAGCAAGAAAAGTTTCAAGAAAGTAGTGATTGTGTTATCTTGGTGGGATCAGAAGACCAACAATGGAACAACGAAAAATAACCCCCAAGAATATTTGAAAGATAATTCTCCCGCATTGTTTAATTTTATTCAGCATCATATTCCTAATTTTGAAATTATAGGCCTGAGCGCACAAGGACAGGAATATCCCAAAGAAGATCAAGGAAATTATGAGGTAGCAAAAAAAGAAATTAAAGCAAAGATGCGAGAAGGTAAAAGATCATTTGTTGAGATTGAGGATGAAATCATACACGATTTATCTCTACCATTATATTTACTTATAAAGGAATGATTATAGAACAGACTTTATATGGCTATAACAAAGGTCATGGACTATTGGCAAGTTCTTTTCCTGTAAGACCGAACAACGACTCATCTTTGATGTCTGTTCTAAGTGATTGGACAGGTTTCAGAAATGAGTTAGGAGAAGATTCGTACATGACATTCTACCCGTTATCAAATGGTGAAAAATATGCTTTCGCCAAAACGTGGTATGCGGATGAAATGGAGCGCCCTGGCTGTGTTTGGACTCACACTCTAATTGTTGATTTAAATGACATGGATAGAAATTTTGACTTTAGAGTGTTGAACGATTACTTTAGGCGACCTCAAAAAGACGAGTATGATTTCTATCAACATAAAATAGAAATCGATAATTTTGAAACAAGATATTCCAATGTCGTATTTAGTATGTTCGATGACACGTCCTTGCTAGTTCTCTATTTGCTTCTACTAGGCAATAATAAGAACCTGTTTATCTATATGGACAAGGATCAAAGAGCTTATGTCGCATTATGTTTCTATCTACTTCAATATCTTCCTTTAGATATTTTAAAATGGGTCTCATTGAGCACAGGGTCAGTTTCTCGTAGAAAACTTGGAAGTGAAGACTTTTCTATTCAATTTACAGATAATATTACTAATATTTCTTTGTCTAATGCTCCTTGGAATGGTAAAATTGCCAAAGGGAATTTCACTAATGGATTATTGTACATATTTGAACAGTCGAAAAGAGAGAATGATACTTTTCCGAGTTTAATAAGATTATTTAGGGAAGACATTAAAGATAAGAAAGAGAAACTATTTGCATTTGCAATGTTGATGAAAGAGCTAGACACGGCATTAAATGAAAAAGTTGGAGGAAAAGAATATGCAAACGTGCTATCCTTGTTGGAAGAATATTTTCCGGAGCAAAATGAGGGTATAAGACTTAAAAGCAACTTTCTTTCTGAGAAAATATCTTCTTTGTATGGAACTGAGGAAGATTACCTCTTTCAAATTGCATCTTTGAAAAATGATTCCTTTTTATACCCAGAAGAAACACAGTTTGAAAGTCGTTTAATGGAGTTGGATAAAGATGACCATGCAAGTTACATAGATTTAATCACCAAGATTGCAGCATTAGCACACCCTAATGACACCGCTTGTAAAGCCTTGCTCTATGCCATTAATAATATGGAAGAGCAAGAATTGCTTAATCTCATTGACAAAGAATGGGAAAAATTATTACCTTTTCTTAGCACTAACGATAGATTCTTTGAATCAGGTATGTGGCTTAAATTTTCGAATGATAAATTTAATACCATATTTTTACTGTTTAGTCAAAAACTATTTGATAAATTCATATATTGGGATGGATTGCTGAATAAGGCTATTGATGCAGAAACTCTTGTTAGTGAGGATGTCTCAAAAAAAATCATTGAGAAAGCAAAAGATGCCGTTAGCATTATCTTTGAAGCTGCAAATAGTGGTAGCCACCATTTTGTATCGCCTTCTTTATTGCAGGCTTGTTTATCCTTAATTCCGCAACACTATAATTTAACTTTATTTATAAGTTCCTGAGCAACAAAAAGTTGCCCAGGATTTTGCC
>ENA-UEOZ01000294-UEOZ01000294.1-human-gut-metagenome-genome-assembly--contig:-NODE-294-length-38349-cov-106.272601_pt1 | contig 38349 bp, 36 predicted proteins | sample MGYA00242898_ERZ507912 | MGnify/ENA primary metagenome ERZ507912 (study PRJEB26167, sample SAMN06115410) | human gut metagenome | host: Homo sapiens | place: China:Chongqing | collected 2016-04-27... | reverse complement strand
TGTTCGCCCATTAAAGTGGCACGCGAGCTGGGTTCAGAACGTCGTGAGACAGTTCGGTCTCTATCTATCGTGGGCGTTGGAAATTTGCGTGGCTCTGACACTAGTACGAGAGGACCGTGTTGGACTGACCTCTGGTTTACCGGTTGTGCCGCCAGGCGCACCGCCGGGTATCCATGTCGGGATCGGATAAGCGCTGAAAGCATCTAAGTGCGAAGCCGGCCACAAGATTAGATTTCCTCATGAGGGTCGTCAAAGACGATGACGTTGATAGGAGGCAGGTGTAAAGACAGCGATGTCAAAGCCGAGCCTTACTAATTGCCCGAAACTTGCAGCCGCCCCCGCCGCACGGGGCGTGCCTGCTCAAAGTTGGTACAATGAGCGGTACATGAATGAAGATGTGCCGTTGCAGCAGGAGCTGCAGCCATTGTTGCTTGCACGAAAGTATTTGCAAGTTCAGCTTGTGTTGTCCAAACGATATTCTGGTGGTTATAGCGTTGGGGATCACCTCTTCCCATTCCGAACAGAGAAGTTAAGCCCAACCGCGCCGATGGTACTGCACACCCGCGGGAGAGTAGGTCGCCGCCAACTTTATTTTCAAGCCTCTTTCAGTGTCACAACTGAGAGAGGCTTTTTTATGTCTGCGCATGACTGAGCGTTTACGAATCTGCTGAGGTCAGTAGTTGTCAGAAATGCGCTGCACGGAACGCTAGCTCTAAACGCTAGCTCTAATGGGGGCGACGCGTCTCGCGTCGGGCTAATGAAAGATCTGCTAAATAATAGCTGCATCTTTTCCCGACGCGAGACGCGTCGCCCCCATTAGTGCTTGCGTTTAGAGCTAGCGCTTAGAGGTAGCGTTTAGAGCTAACGTTTAGAGTTAGCGTTGGGTGATAGCGTTTAGTGCTTGCGCTTTCATTCAGATTGACAGGTTAAAGGCTGTTTCAGGGCGCGAGCATTGCTTATCTGTACATTTGCACTTCTGCTTGCGATAGCGGGTACTGGTGTTTGCTCATCATTTTGTATATTTGCAGTGGCATTACACATTATATTATTATCATTTACTGACGTAACAAAGCAATGAAACATTCAACTATACCTTATTATATAGCCACGGCCATGGTGTGGCTCTGTGGTGTGGCGGGCGTTAAGGCCCAGCCGCAAGGCTTTACGTTTAACATGATTACTCCGCGCAGCTTTGTGGTGGCCGGTTGTAATTGGCCTGCCATGCGGACAAAGCCGTCGGCTAAGGCTGCCAAGGTGGCCGTGAAGCGTGCTTACAAGGACGATTTGTTTGCGCTGGCTGGTGCGGGCAATGCCAAGTGGTATAACATTGAGACGGTGGGGGCCAAGGGGCAGCATGTGAGTGTGTGGGCGCTGAAGAGCCTTTTCCGTTTGCTGCGTGTCAAGTCTGTTGAGACGTGCACCATGCCTCCGGCTTACGAGGTGGAGGGTCCCGACGGCATGGGGGTGGTTGAGGGCCCTGATGCGCAGTTCCAGGTGCGTGTGGAGGGCAAGTACCGTATGCTGCCCTTTACGGTGGGTCACCCTTCGGGCAGCGACAACTGGACTGTGCAGTTTATGGTGGCTGGCACCGACCCCAGTTATACGTATGTGATACCGGCCTCGTTCGTGGTGAGCCAGGTGGCCGACAAGAAGCCGTCGATGTCGCTTGAGCGTGATGTGGAGAACGAGCGTGTGACGTACGAGATGCTGTATATGAATGTGCCTGCCACGGTGCCGGCTGGTGAGCGTGACAGTTACATCATGAGTTATTTGCAGGAGTGCCCCGATGCGGAGTTTGCCAAGATTGTGTCGGTGGCGATACCTGCCGACGGACGTGTGCGTGATGTGGCGCTCTATTTCAAGGGGAGTGACGGCAGACGCCATGTGTATCGTTATGACGGGAGTTTGCCCACGTCGTGTGCTTATAGCACGTTCCGCTGGGAATTTAAGGAATAGGTGTGGCGGCTGCCCGGCGCTTGTTGTGCGCGGGCGGTGGCCTGGTAGCGTAAGGGTGGTTCTGACAGTTCTGTTTTTAGAGTTCTGCTATTCTGAAATGGGGATTTGCAGGCGCTCAGAAGTGTCTTTTTGAAAGTTTGTTCGGTTACACTGCACGCTATACTCCCTCCCGAACTTTCAAAAACACACTTTGGATAGCGCACAAATCGCTATTTCAGACTTATTAGAACCACTCTGAATGTGCAGCCGCGGGCAGCCTCGATGGGGGTGCTTGCGGCTGTGTGTTGTGGTGTGTGTTGTGGCGTGTGGGGCGGTTTTTGAGGTGTCAGGGTGTTAATTATTGTAATTGTGGCGTGAAAGGGTGCGTATTTGGGGCTTAAATCGTTGATTTTAAGAGAAAAAAGTGGGAAATGTTTGTGGTGTAACAAAAAAGTGGTAACTTTGCACACCGAAAGTAGGAAACATAAGAAAACTGCTTTGTTTTGAGGGAGTTGCGACTCCCAGGTTAGTAATAACCCTCCGACCCATACCTGAGACGGGGCATTGGGCGACGGAACATAAAACAATTTTCATATTATTTTCATAAGACTGAAATGCCAGGATTATTAGGAAAAAAAATCGGAATGACATCCGTTTTCAGTGCCGAGGGCCAGAATGTGCCATGCACTGTTATCGAAGTAGGTCCTTGCGTGGTAACGCAGATTAAGACCGTCGAGAAAGATGGCTATGCAGCCGTTCAGGTTGGTTTCCAGGAAGCTAAGGAGAAGAACACTTCTGCTCCTTTGATGGGCCACTTTAAGAAGGCTGGTGTTACCCCCAAGCGTCACTTGGCTGAGTTCAAGGGCTTTGATCAGGAATTGAACCTGGGTGACACTCTTACAGTAGAGCTGTTCAATGACGCTACTTTTGTAGACGTGATTGGTACCTCTAAGGGTAAGGGTTTCCAAGGCGTTGTGAAGCGTCACGGTTTTGGTGGTGTAGGCCAGAGCACTCACGGTCAGGACGACCGTCTGCGCAAGCCCGGTTCTATCGGTGCTTGTTCTTACCCCGCCAAGGTTTTCAAGGGTCTGCGCATGGGTGGCCAGATGGGTGGCGACCGCGTGACTACTCAAAACCTGAAAGTGTTAAAGGTAATCCCCGAACATAACCTGCTCCTTATCAAGGGTTCTGTTCCCGGTTGCAAAGGTTCAATCGTAATTATCGAGAAGTAAGCAATGGAAGTTAGTGTATTCAATATCAAAGGTGAAGATACCGGCCGCAAGGTGACACTGAACGACAGTGTATTTGGCATTGAGCCGAACGACCACGCTATCTACCTCGATGTGAAGCAGTATCTCGCTGCTCAGCGTCAGGGTACAGCTAAGTCGAAGGAAAGAAGTGAGATGAGCGGTTCAACCCGCAAGCTCGGCCGTCAGAAGGGCGGTGGCGGCGCACGCCGTGGTGATATCAACTCACCCGTACTCGTAGGTGGTGCCCGTGTGTTCGGTCCGAAACCCCGTAACTACAGCTTCAAGCTCAACAAGAAGATGAAGGCTCTCGCACGCCGCAGCGCTCTTAGCTACAAGGCTCAGGAGAATGCTATCGTAGTGGTTGAGGACTTTACTTTCGAAGCTCCTAAGACAAAGACTTTTGTTGAAACCTTGAACAACCTTAAGGTTGCTGACAAGAAGGTTCTCTTTGTTCTTCCCGGTGCCGATAAAAATGTATATTTGTCAGCTCGCAACATTCAGAACGCTAAGGTGGCTATCGCCTCTGACATCAACACTTATGGTGTGCTCAACGCCGCTTCAATGGTTGTGACAGAAAGCGCTCTTTCAGCAATCGAGTCTGTCTTAAACAAGTAATAATAGCAACAGAAAATGGCATACATTATCAAACCCCTCGTGTCTGAAAAGGCCAATACGCTTACTGACAAGCTGAACCAATTCAGTTTTATCGTGCGTCCTGAGGCTAACAAACTTCAGATTAAGGCAGAAGTTGAGGCATTGTATGGTGTGAGCGTGTTGAGCGTGAACACAATCAAGTATGCTGGCAAGTCTAAGGCCCGCTACACTAAGGCCGGCCTCGTGCGTGGCCGCAGCAATGCTTTCAAGAAGGCTATCGTAACCCTCAAAGAGGGCGAAACCATCGATTTCTACAGCAATATCTAAATAAATAATGGCAGTACGTAAATTTAAGCCCACTACACCGGGCCAGAGACACAAGATTATTGGTACGTTCGAAGAAATTACTGCATCCGTACCAGAAAAATCTCTCGTTTACGGTAAGCGCATCTCAGGCGGCCGCAACAACACTGGTAAGATGACTATGCGTTATCTTGGTGGTGGCCACAAGAGAAAGTTCCGCTTCATCGACTTTAAGCGTGAGAAAGATGGTGTACCCGCAGTTGTGAAGACAATCGAGTATGATCCTAACCGTTCGGCTCGCATCGCATTGCTCTTCTATGCTGATGGTGAAAAGCGTTATATTATCGCTCCTAATGGATTGAAGGTTGGCGACCAGCTCATGTCTGGTGCCGAGGCTGCTCCCGAAGTTGGTAACGCACTTCCCTTGCAGAACATTCCCGTCGGTACCGTTATACACAACATTGAGCTCCGTCCTGGACAGGGCGCTCTGCTCGTTCGCTCAGCTGGTAACTTTGCACAGCTTACTTCACGTGAAGGCAAGTATTGTGTGATTAAGTTGCCCTCAGGCGAAACTCGCCAGATCCTCAGTGCTTGCAAGGCTACAATCGGTAGCGTTGGTAACTCAGATCATGCTCTCGAATCTTCAGGTAAGGCAGGTCGCTCACGCTGGTTGGGACGTCGTCCGCACAACCGTGGTGTTGTAATGAACCCTGTTGATCACCCGATGGGTGGTGGTGAAGGCCGTCAGAGTGGTGGTCACCCACGTTCACGTACAGGTTTGTATGCTAAGGGCTTGAAGACAAGAGCTCCTAAGAAGCAGTCGAACAAGTACATCATCGAAAGACGTAAAAAGTAACAAGCGTAACAAGCACTAAAACAAGAAGAATTTATGAGTCGTTCTCTTAAAAAAGGCCCGTACATCGCAGTCTCTCTCGAAAAGAAGGTTCTTGCCATGAACGAAAGCGGTAAGAAAAACGTGGTGAAGACATGGGCCAGAGCTTCAATGATATCGCCCGACTTTGTTGGTCATACCATTGCTGTTCACAACGGAAACAAATTCATCCCTGTTTATGTTACTGAAAACATGGTCGGCCACAAGCTCGGTGAGTTCGCACCCACCCGCAAGTTTGGCGGTCATGCTGGTAACAAGAAGAAGTAAGCAGGACCTTTCAATCCACAGATAATAAAAAGAAACAATAAATAATGGGAGCAAGAAAAAGATTAGCGGCTGAAAAAAGAAAGGAAGCCCTGAAGACCCAATATTTTGCTAAATTGCAAAATGTTCCCTCCTCACCCCGCAAGATGCGCTATGTTGTTGACATGGTTCGCGGCATGGAGGTGAATCGCGCCCTCGGCACACTCAAGTTCTCTAAGAAGGCTGCTTCTGAAGTACTCGAAAAGCTGTTGCGTTCTGCAATCGCTAACTGGGAACAGAAGAACGATCGCAAGGCTGAAGATGGCGAATTGTATATAACCAAGATTTTTGTTGACGAGGGTGTTACGCTCAAGCGCATGCGTCCGGCTCCGCAGGGTAGAGGTTATAGAATTCGTAAACGTTCAAACCACGTAACTTTGTTCGTGGGTACTAAAACAAATGACTAATCGATATGGGACAGAAAGTAAATCCGATAAGTAACCGACTTGGTATTATTCGCGGTTGGGATTCTAATTGGTTCGGTGGCCGTAACTTCGGTGACAATATCCTCGAAGACAGCAAGATCCGCAAGTATCTCGACGCTCGCTTGGCTAAAGCCAGTGTATCTCGTATCGTTATCGAACGTACTCCGAAGCTCATCACCATCACTGTGTGCACCTCACGTCCGGGCCTTATCATCGGTAAGGGCGGCGCTGAAGTTGACAAGCTGAAGGAAGAACTGAAGAAGATTACCGACAAGGACGTTCAGATTAATATCTTCGAAGTGAAGAAGCCTGACCTCGATGCTAACATCGTGGGTAAGAGCATTGCCCGCCAGGTTGAAGGCAAAATCGCTTACCGCCGCGCTATCAAGATGGCTATCGCCAACGCTATGCGCATGGGCGCTGAGGGTATCAAGGTGCAGATCTGCGGCCGTTTGAACGGCGCTGAAATGGCACGTAAGGAAATGTTCAAGGAAGGCCGTACTCCGCTGCACACGCTGCGTGCCGACATCGACTACTGCCAGTGTGAGGCTCTCACCAAGGTGGGTCTGCTCGGTATCAAGGTATGGGTTTGCCGTGGCGAAGTTTATGGCAAGCGCGACCTCGCTCCTAACTTCACTCAGGAGAAGGAGTCACGTGGCAACGGCAACTTTAACGGTGGCCGCAAGTTCCGCAACAAGAGAAACAACAATCGCTAATCAGATTTTCAGTTAGAGTATTATGTTACAACCGAAAAGAACAAAATACAGAAGACCGCAAAAAGGCCGTTGCAAGGGTAACGCACAGCGTGGCAACCAGCTTGCTTTTGGTAGCTTCGGCATCAAGAGCCTCGATACGCACTGGCTTACCGGTCGTCAAATCGAAGCAGCCCGTATCGCTATGACACGCTACATGCAGCGTGAGGGTCAGAGCTGGATTCGTATCTTCCCCGACAAACCAATCACCAAGAAGCCTGCCGATGTACGTATGGGTAAGGGTAAGGGTGATCCCGTGGGCTACGTATTCCCCATCACTCCGGGCCGTATCATCTTCGAAATCGAAGGTGTGCCTTTCGAAGTGGCCAAGGAGGCTCTCCGCCTGGCTGCTCAGAAGCTGCCCGTTACTACTAAATTCGTTGTTAGACACGACTACGACAAAAACGCCTAAGCATGAAGATTTCAGAAATTCGTCAAATCCCCGCAGCTGAGCTGTCACAGCGCATAGCTGAAGAGGTTGCAAAATACAATCAGTTGGTGCTCAACCACAGCATCTCTCCTCTGGAAAATCCTTCACAGATCAAGGCCGCTCGTCGCACGATCGCGCAGATGAAGACAGTGTTGAGAGAAATCGAACTTAACAAGTAATAATGGTCCAGATGGAAGCTAGAAACTTAAGAAAAACAAGACAGGGTGTTGTTATTAGCAACAAAATGGACAAAACCATTGTTGTGGCTGCTAAGTTCAAAGAGAAGCACCCCATTTACGGTAAATTCATCTCCAAGACAAAGAAGTATCACGCTCATGATGAGAAGAACGACTGCAACGTGGGCGATACAGTGCTCATTATGGAGACTCGTCCCTTGAGCAAGACTAAGCGTTGGAGAGTTGTTGAAATTGTAGAAAGAGCTAAATAATTATGATACAAGCAGAATCAAGATTGACAGTTGCCGACAACAGCGGCGCACGCGAGGCTCTCTGCATCCGCGTTCTCGGTGGTACGAAGCGTCGTTACGCTTCAGTCGGTGATGTGATTGTCGTTTCTGTAAAGAACGTGATCCCGTCGAGTGATATTAAGAAAGGTGCCGTATCAAAGGCTTTGATCGTACGTACTAAGAAGGAAATCCGTCGTGCTGATGGTTCCTACATCCGTTTTGATGACAATGCTTGCGTTCTCCTTAACAATGCAGGCGAACTGAGGGGTAGTCGTATCTTCGGCCCGGTGGCTCGTGAACTCCGCGCTGTCAACATGAAGGTCGTGTCTTTGGCACCTGAAGTACTTTAATCAAGATTTCAAAGAAAGTAATGAGTAAGTTACATATCAAAAAAGGCGACACCGTTTATGTAAACGCCGGTGAAGACAAGGGCAAGACTGGTAAGGTTACCAAGGTCCTCGTAGAAAAGCAGCGTGCTATCGTTGAAGGCGTTAACATGGTGTCTAAGAGCCAGAAGCCAAGCGCAAAGAACCCCCAGGGTGGCATCGTTAAGATGGAGGCTCCCATTCACATTTCTAATCTGAACGTAGTTGACCCCAAGACTGGCAAGCCCACTCGCATCGGTCGCCGCAAGAACGATGAAGGCAAGTTGGTACGTTTCGCTAAAAAATCAGGAGAGGAGATTAAGTAATGAATACAGCACAACTTAAGAAGGAATATGCAGAGCGCATTGCCCCGGCTCTGATGAAGCAGTTCAACTATTCTTCATCAATGCAGATCCCCGCACTGAAGAAGATCGTTATCAACCAGGGTCTTGGTATTGCTACCGCTGACAAGAAGATCATCGACGTGGCTATCAACGAACTCACTGCCATCACTGGCCAGAAGGCTGTGGCTACGGTGTCAAAGAAGGACGTTGCTAACTTCAAGCTTCGTAAGAAGATGCCTATCGGTGTAATGGTTACACTGCGCCGTGAACGTATGTACGAATTTTTGGAGAAGCTCGTACGCGTGGCTTTGCCCCGTATCCGCGACTTCAAGGGTATTGAAAGCAAGTTCGATGGCCGCGGTAACTATACGCTCGGTATTCAGGAGCAGATCATCTTCCCTGAAATTAACATCGATACTATCGACCGCATCCTTGGTATGAACATCACCTTCGTGACTTCGGCTCCGACTGATGAAGAGGGTTATGCTTTGCTCAAGGAATTTGGTCTCCCTTTCAAAAACGCTAAAAACTAATTCGAAACTATGGCAAAAGAGTCAATGAAGGCACGCGAGGTTAAGCGTGCCAAGCTCGTCGCTAAGTACGCCGCCAAGCGTGCAGCGCTCAAGGAAATTGTCAATAAGTCGAATGATCCCGTGGAGGCTTACGAGGCTGCTCGCAAGCTCCAGAAGATCCCTCGCAACGCCAATCCTATCCGCCTGCACAACCGCTGCAAGATTACGGGTCGTCCTAAGGGTTATATCCGCCTCTTCGGTTTGTCTCGTATACAGTTCCGCGAAATGGCTTCTAACGGCTTGATCCCCGGCGTAAAGAAGGCCAGCTGGTAAAGAACAACAATCCACTTATTATTTAATATTGTCGGGGTAGCCCCGATTAATTAAACAATTCAATTAAAATGACTGATCCTATAGCAGATTATCTTACGCGCTTGCGTAATGCTATCCAGGCAAAGCACCGTGTGGTTGAAGTGCCTGCGTCAAACTTGAAGAAGGATATCACTAAGATCCTCTTCGATCAGGGTTATATCCTCAACTACAAGTTTGAGGAGGATGGTGCTCAGGGCACCATCAAAATCGCCCTCAAGTACAACCCCCAGACTAAGGTGAACGCTATCAAGAGCCTCACTCGCGTTTCAAAGCCTGGTATGCGTAAGTATACTGGCTACCGCGAAATGCCCCGTGTTATCAACGGCCTTGGTATTGCCATCATCTCTACTTCGAAGGGTGTAATGACAAATAAGGCTGCTGCCGACTTGAAGATCGGTGGCGAAGTTCTTTGCTACGTATACTAATAAAGGAGGAACAAAATGTCTAGAATAGGTAAATTGCCGATTAACATCCCTGCAGGTGTAACAGTTACCCTGAAGGATAATGTAGTGTCTGTAAAAGGACCGAAGGGTGAGCTCAGCCAGGCTGTTGATCCTTCCATCATCGTCACAATCGAGAATAACGAAATCACTTTCGCTATCGATGAAGCTAACGACACAGTTGAACAGAAGCAGAAGCAGGCTTTCCACGGCTTGTACCGTGCCCTGGTAAACAACATGGTTGTTGGTGTTTCTGAAGGTTACAAGAAGGAAATGGAACTCGTAGGTGTAGGTTACCGTGTGTCTAACCAGGGCAACCTCGTTGAGTTCGCTTTGGGTTACACTCACAGCATCTTCCTTCAGTTGCCGCCCGAAATCAAGGTTGAGACGAAGTCTGAACGAAACAAAAACCCGTATATCTCTCTCGAGAGCTGCGACAAGCAGTTGCTCGGTCTTGTATGCGCAAAAATCCGTTCTTTCCGCAAACCTGAACCTTACAAGGGTAAGGGTATCCTCTATGTGGGCGAGCAGATTCGTCGTAAGTCTGGTAAGTCCGCTGGTGCTAAGTAATTTAAATCTCTAAGATTATGACTACGAAAAAAGAACAAAGACGCGTAAAAATCAAATATCGGGTTCGTAATAAGATCTCTGGCACTGCTGCTCGTCCCCGTTTGACTGTATTCCGCAGCAACAAGCAGATCTACGTACAAATTATCAACGACGAGACCGCTTCAACTCTCGTATCAGCCTCTTCGCTTGGCATGGAGACCATGCCTAAGAAGGAGCAGGCTGCCAAGGTAGGTGAGGCAGTAGCTGCCAAGGCTATTGCTGCTGGTATCACCGAGGTCGTTTTCGACCGTAACGGCTACCTCTACCATGGTCGTGTTAAAGAAGTTGCTGATGGTGCCCGCAAAGGCGGACTTAAATTCTAATTAAGATTATGGCAAACAGAGTAAACGTAAATACAGAAGAGTTAAAGGATAGACTGGTTGCTATCAATCGTGTTGTCAAGGTTACCAAGGGTGGCCGTACTTTCACTTTCGCTGCTATTGTAGTGGTTGGTGACGGTAAGGGTGTCATTGGTTACGGCCTGGGCAAGGCTGGCGAGGTTACTGCCGCCATTGCCAAGGGTGTTGAGGCAGCAAAGAAGAATTTGGTCAAGGTTCCCGTTCTCAAGGGTACAGTTCCCCACGAGCAGGCTGCTCGCTTCGGTGGTGCCGAGGTGCTTATCCTCCCCGCCTCTGAAGGTACCGGTGTTGTGGCCGGCGGCGCTATGCGTGCCGTGCTTGAGAGTGCAGGTGTGAAGAATGTGCTCGCTAAGTCGAAGGGTTCTTCAAATCCTCACAACCTCGTTAAGGCTACAATCTTGGCTTTGAGTGAAATGCGTGATGCACGCACGGTGGCTCAGCACCGCGGTGTATCTTTGGAAAAAGTATTCAGAGGATAAAGAATTATGGCAACGATTAAGATACAACAGACGAAGAGCCGTATCGGTGCTCCCAAGGACCAAAAGCAAACTCTCGATGCGCTTGGTCTCACCAAAATGAACCGTATCGTTGAAAAGGAGGACACTCCCCAGGTACGCGGTATGATTCGCAAGGTACACCACTTAGTAACGGTCGTAGAATAATTTTCAAACAAACGAAGCTTTATGAAATTACATACTTTAAAGCCTGCTAATGGTGCTACCAGTTCACGTAAGCGCATCGGCCGTGGTCCCGGTTCGGGCATGGGCGGTACGTCAACACGTGGCCACAAGGGTGCCAAGTCTCGTTCAGGTTATAGCAAGAAGATTGGTTTCGAAGGTGGTCAGATGCCTTTGCAGCGTCGTCTTCCCAAATTTGGTTTCAAGAATATCAACCGTGTTGAGTACAAGGCTATCAACCTTTCAACTCTTCAGGCTCTTGCCGAGGCAAAGAACCTTGAAAAGATCGGTGTAGCTGAGCTTCACGCTGCAGGTTTTATCTCTTCTAACCAATTGGTGAAGATACTTGGAAATGGTGAACTCAAGGCCAAGCTGGCTGTAGAGGCTCACGCATTCTCTAAGTCTGCCGAAGCTGCCATTACTGCAGCAGGCGGCACCGCTACAAAAATCTAATCAATCCTACTTCGATGAAAAAAATAATCGAGACCATCAAGAACATCTGGAGAATTGAGGATTTGCGTACGCGCCTCCTCATCACCATTCTCTTTGTTGCTGTATACCGTTTCGGCTCGTTCATCGTGCTCCCGGGCATTGACCCCGCACGTTTGCAGGCTCTGCAGAGCCAGACGAGCGAAGGTTTGATGTCTTTGTTGAACATGTTCTCGGGTGGTGCTTTCTCAAACGCTTCGGTGTTTGCACTGGGTATCATGCCTTACATTTCGGCATCGATCGTTATTCAGCTTCTCGCCATGGCTGTGCCTTACTTCCAGAAGATGCAGCGCGAGGGTGAGAGTGGTCGTAGAAAGATCAACCAGATTACACGCTGGTTGACGATAGCAATCTTGCTCTTCCAGGCTCCAACATATCTGATTAACCTCAAGGCTCAGACCGCGGGTTCGGGTGCTTTCCTCGTTGGAGACGGATTATGGTTCATGATCTCGTCTACGATTATCCTTGCGGCAGGTAGTATGTTTATCCTGTGGCTTGGCGAACGTATCACAGACAAGGGCGTTGGCAACGGTGTGTCGCTGATCATCATGATTGGTATCATTGCCCGTATGCCGAGTGCTTTTGTTGCAGAATTCGTTACTGCGTTCAGCGGTGCCGAAGGTGGTGGCTTGATCAAGTTCCTCTTCGAGATTATCGCTCTGCTCTTTGTGATGGCACTGGCCATCATGCTTGTAAAGGCCACCCGCAAGGTGCCTGTGCAGTACGCTCAACGAATTGAGGGCAACCGCGCCGTGGGTGGTGCACGCCAGTACATCCCCCTCAAGCTCTTCGCAGCTAACGTGATGCCTATCATCTTCGCACAAGCTATCATGTTCATTCCCCTGACTCTTGCTCAGACCGTTTCGAAAAACGGTGGTAGCTGGGCACTGAATCAGTTCTTGGATCATACGAGCGTTCTCTACAATGTAGTGTTCGTCATTCTGATTGTATTGTTTACTTACTTCTACACAGCCATCACTTTGAACCCCGTCCAGATGGCTGAGGATATGAAGCGTAATAACGGTTTCATTCCGGGTGTCAAGCCCGGCAAACCCACAGCCGATTACCTGGACGATGTGATGTCACGCATCACCTTCCCCGGCTCTCTCTTTATCGCTTTGATAGCCATTCTGCCTGCATTTGCCGGTTTGTTTGGTGTGAAGCAGGAGTTTGCCCAGTTCTTCGGTGGAACATCTTTGCTGATCCTTGTGGGTGTAGTATTGGACACACTGCAACAGATTGAAAGCCACCTCTTGGTGCGTCACTACGACGGACTGCTCAACTCAGGACATGTTCGCACACGTTCAACGAAGGTAGCTGCCTACTAAAATTCTTTAGTCTGAATGATTTATCTGAAGACCGACGATGAGATAGAGCTGTTGCGCAAGGCCAACTTGTTGGTAAGCGCAACGCTCACTGAAATAGCTAAAATTGTTGAGCCGGGTGTCACAACCCGCCAGTTGGACACCCTGGCTGAGCAATTTATCCGCGACCACGGTGCGGAGCCCACTTTCAAGGGCTTCCCCAATCCGTACGGCGGACCATTCCCAGCCTCAATCTGCACCTCTGTCAACAATGTGGTGGTGCACGGCATACCAAATGACGAGCCATTGCATGATGGCGACGTTGTGTCGGTGGATTGCGGCACATTTATTGACGGCTTTTGCGGTGACTCTTGCTACACCTTTTGTGTGGGCGAAGTCAAGCCCGAGGTCAAGGAGCTCCTGCGTGTAACAAAGGAGTCGCTTTACAAGGGCATTGAGCAGGCTGTTGTGGGACACCGCCTCGGCGACATTGGCCATGCAGTGCAGCAACATTGCGAGCGTCACGGATATGGTGTAGTGCGCGAGTTTGTAGGTCACGGCATCGGACATGAGATGCACGAGGACCCTCAGGTGCCTAACTATGGCAATCAGGGCACGGGCAAGCAGTTGAAAAACGGTTTGTGCATAGCCATTGAGCCAATGATAACGATGGGCAGTCATGAACTGGCCATGCTTGACGACCGCTGGGGCGTAATAACCCGCGACGGCAAGCCGGCCGCTCACTTCGAGCACACCATAGCCATTCATCATGGCAAGGCTGACATCATGTCATCGTTCAAGGAAATTGAGGAAATAGAAAGACAAAAACATTAGTATGGCAAAAGAAGCTGCTATCGAACAAGACGGGACAATCGTTGAAGCATTGAGCAATGCTATGTTCCGTGTAGAATTAGAGAACGGACACGAAATTACCGCTCACATCTCAGGCAAGATGCGCATGCATTACATCAAGATATTGCCTGGCGACAAGGTGAAGGTAGAGATGAGTCCGTACGATCTTTCGAAAGGAAGAATTGTGTTCAGATACAAATAAACAAAACATAATGAAAACAAGAGCATCATTAAAGAAACGGTCTGCAGATTGCAAGATTGTACGTCGCAAAGGCCGTCTGTTTGTGATTAACAAGAAGAACCCTAAGTTCAAAATGCGTCAGGGTTAACCAAGTTCCGCAATAAACAAAAAAAAATATGGCAATAAGAATTGTTGGTGTAGACCTCCCTCAGAACAAGCGTGGTGAGATCGCCCTGACCTACATCTACGGTATAGGTCGTAGTAGCTCGGCAAAAATCTTGGACGAAGCCGGCATTGACAAAGATATCAAAGTGAAGGACTGGACTGACGACCAGGCTGCCAAGATCCGTGAGATCATCGGTGCCGGTTACAAGGTTGAAGGTGACCTCCGCTCTGAAATCCAGCTTAACATCAAGCGCCTCATGGACATCGGTTGCTACCGTGGTGTTCGCCACCGTAATGGTCTCCCCGTACGTGGCCAAAGCACAAAGAACAATGCTCGTACTCGCAAGGGTCGCAAGAAGACCGTTGCTAACAAGAAGAAAGCTACTAAATAATAAATAGATATGGCAAAGAAAACAGTTGCAGCAAAGAAGAGAAACGTGAAGGTTGACGCTATGGGTCAGCTCCACGTTCACAGCTCTTTCAACAATATCATTGTGTCTCTTGCAAACAGCGAGGGTCAGATTATTTCTTGGTCTTCTGCCGGTAAGATGGGTTTCCGTGGTTCTAAGAAGAACACTCCTTACGCAGCCCAGATGGCCGCTCAGGATTGCGCCAAAGTAGCTTACGACCTTGGTCTTCGCAAGGTGAAGGCATACGTTAAGGGTCCGGGTAACGGCCGTGAGTCAGCTATCCGTGCCATTCATGGTGCAGGCATCGCAGTTACCGAAATTATCGACGTAACTCCGCTTCCCCACAACGGTTGCCGTCCTCCGAAGCGTAGAAGAGTATAACACACGTAGTTTAACGTAAAAGAAATAATAATACAATGGCAAGATATATTGGCCCTAAGTCTCGTATCGCCCGTAAGTTTGGTGAGGCTATCTTCGGTGCCGACAAGGTGTTGGCAAAGCGCAATTTCCCTCCTGGCCAGCATGGTAACAACCGTCGTCGCAAGACTTCAGAATACGGTGTCATGCTCGCTGAGAAGCAAAAGGCTAAGTACACGTACGGCGTGCTCGAAAAGCAGTTCCGCAACCTCTTCGACAAGGCTGCCTCTGCAAGTGGCATTACTGGTGAAATCCTTCTCCAGAGCCTCGAGTGCCGTCTCGACAACGTAGTATACCGCCTCGGTATTGCTCCCACACGTGCGGCAGCGCGTCAGCTCGTCAACCACAAGCACATCACCGTAGACGGCCGTGTTGTTAACATCGCCTCTTACAGTGTAAAGCCTGGTCAGATTATAGCAGTACGCGAGAAGTCAAAGTCTCTTGAAGTAATTGCCGATGCATTGGCAGGCTTCAACCACAGCAAGTATCCTTGGATCGAATGGGATGAGACTTCAAAGAGCGGCAAGCTCCTTCACAAGCCCGAACGTGCTGACATCCCTGAGAACATCAAGGAGCAGTTGATCGTCGAGTTGTACTCTAAAAACTAATCAATAATTCCCTTACATTCATGGCGATATTAGCATTTCAAAAACCTGACAAAGTAGTAATGTTGGAAAACGACCCCAAGTTCGGAAAGTTTGAGTTCCGTCCTTTGGAGCCAGGTTTCGGCACCACTGTCGGAAATGCATTGCGTCGCATCCTGCTTTCCTCACTCGAGGGCTTCGCTATCAACACCATCAAGATTGAAGGCGTTGAGCACGAGTTTGCCACCGTGCCTGGGGTAAAGGAAGACGTGACCAACATTATACTCAACTTGAAGCAAGTACGCTTCAAGCAGATTGTAGATGAGTACGAAACAGAGAAGGCTACTATCACCATCTCTAACTCTACCGAGTTCAAGGCTGGTGATATCAGTAATTTTCTCAATGGATTTGAAGTGTTAAATCCTGAATTAGTGATTTGTCACTTAGATTCTAAAGCCACGATGCAGATAACAATCTCTATCAACAAGGGCAGAGGTTATGTTCCCGCCGACGAGAACCGTGAGTTCTGCCAGGACGTTCACGAGATTGCTATCGACTCAATTTACACTCCTATCCGTAATGTAAAGTACGCTGTTGAGCCTTTCCGCGTTGAGCAGAAGACTGACTACGACAAGCTTGTGCTTGAAATTACTACGGACGGTTCCATTCACCCGAAGGACGCCCTTAAGGAGGCCGCTAAAATCTTGATTTACCACTTCATGCTCTTCTCAGACGAGAAGATCACCATCGAAGACAAGAGCGAGGCTGACAACGAAGAGTTTGATGAAGAAGTTCTTCACATGCGCCAGTTGCTCAAGACCAAGTTGACCGACATGAACCTCTCGGTACGTGCCCTCAACTGCTTGAAGGCAGCTGATGTTGAAACCCTCGGCGAGCTTGTACAGTATAACAAGAACGACCTGCTTAAGTTCCGCAACTTTGGTAAGAAATCGCTCACTGAGCTTGATGATTTGCTCGAGAGTCTGAATCTGTCGTTTGGAACTGACATCTCTAAGTATAAATTAGATAAAGATTAAATTCTGAAATGAGACACAATAAGAAATTCAACCATCTGAGCCGTACTGCTTCTCACAGAAGCGCCATGCTCTCAAACATGGCTTGCTCTTTGATCAAGCACAAAAGAATCACTACGACTCTGGCCAAGGCTAAGGCGCTGAAGAAGTACGTTGAGCCCCTTATCACTAAGAGTAAGGACGACACTATGAACTCACGTCGCGTAGTGTTCAGCTATCTTCAGGACAAGGTTGCCGTTACAGAGCTTTTCCGCGAAATCCGCGTGAAGGTGCTTGACCGTCCCGGTGGCTACACCCGCATCATCAAGACAGGTTTCCGCGCAAGCGATGCCTCTGAGATGTGCTTCATCGAACTCGTAGACTTTGATGAAAACATGGCCAAGACTAAGAAGAAGGCAACTCGCACTCGCCGTAGCAAGAAGGCCGCAGCCACAGCTGAAGCCCCTGCAACTGCTGAAGCTACTGAAGCCCCTGCTGAAGAAGCAAAGGCTGAGTAATATTGCGAAACTTGGCTCAAGGGTGTGTCCAAGCACCCTTGGCTCTTTATTCAATACTAAGCGCAACCTCTCAAAGTGGAGGTTGCGCTTTTTGCATATATTGCGCTCAGGTAAAACGTAAACAAGCTAACGGACGCAAGCACCAAACGCAAGCAGTTAACGCAAGCAGCAAACGCAATCCCTTAACGCAAGCAGCAAACGCAAGCACTTAACGCAATCTCTTAATGCAAGCTCTAAACGCAAGCTCTAAACGCAAGCACTAAACGCTACCTCTAAACTCAAACTCTAAACGCTACCTCTAATGGGGGCGACGCGTCTCGCGTCGGGAAAAGAGGCAGCTATTATTTAGTAGAGATTGTATTTTCCTCCTTTCTCTATCCCGACGCGAGACGCGTCGCCCCCATTAGAGGTAGCGTTTGTAGGTAGCGTTTGGAAATAGCGTTTGGTGCTTGCGTTAAGAGCTTGCGTTTAGTGCTTGCATTAAGAACTGGCGTTTAGTACTTGCGTTTGTAGCTTGCGCTAAGTACTTGCGTTAAGTGCTTGCGCCCGTTAGCATGGTAACGTATTAGCGGGCGGCAATATATTGTTTGTCAACCCTTGTTGGCGGTGGTGCCCAGTTTGAAGCGCAGGCGGAAACTGTGGCGCTCGGGGTCCCAGTTAGTGCCGAGCAGTATAAATTCGCGCAGTTCGGCCGTGCTCGCCACGTGAGCCCCTATACACGGGCACACATCATACTGCCCTATGCGCACAATGCGCAGCGTCTCGCTGGCATTGTCGGGCAGTCGGTCGAGTTTCACCCCCTCAGGCACATTGTCGGCCGTCACAAATTCGTAAGTCACAGGCAAGTCATCGGCTATCAGTTCGTTCATTTTAGCCACTATGGCATCAACCTGCGCAGCTGTAGGTTCGGCAGGCAGGTCGAAGCTTATTTTGCTCTTCTTGCGCTCGATATGAGCGTTGCGCGAGCGTTCACAGCCAAACATGCGCACCATGGTTTGGTTGAGCAGATGTTCTGCCGTGTGCATGGGCGGATATTCAGCCTTGTTGTGAGAGTTAAGTTCCATTGTGTTTATATGTTTAACAAGTTGACAAGTTGACGAGTTGAAAAGTTGACGGGTAAACAGGTAAGTTTGCCATGCTTCTTAAATTCCTTACCATTCAAACATTAACATAATAAGTAGCGTATGGCATACCAACTTGTTAACCTGACAACTTGTAAACCCTTTAACTGGCAATTCCGCCAACGGGTAGAAAGTGTCAAAGCCAGGGCGCACAACGCCCCTTTGCTCGTTATTAGCCCTTAGTGTTGCGCGTTTCAGCCAGTCCTCCAAGGCACCGAGAGTGCGGAGCCTGGGCACAAAAAAAAGCTGCTGCCTTGAAAAGCAAGACATGCAGCTCTTGAGTGAGTTAAGTTGACGTGTGTTGCACGACGAATTATTCGCCCGGAGCGATAGCGCCAGAGGGGCAAACATCAGCGCAAGTGCCGCAATCAACACAAACGTTAGGGTCGATAGAGTACTTTTCGCCTTCAGAGATAGCACCAGAAGGGCATTCGTCGATGCAGGTACCGCATGCGATGCAGTCGTCACCAATTACGTAAGCCATAATAGTAGAATTTAATAAATTGTGTAATTTGAGTTGAGTTATTGTCCTTGCTCGCCACGTTGCGCACGGAGCGCAGCACGAGGTTTGCGGAGCAAAGTTACACAAATCTTTGAAAGGAGAGAATAAAGGCGCAAAAACTTTTTATTACTTTTGCACCACCGCCCGCGGCAATAAATTGCGTCACGGGCCGTTATTAAGATATGCAAATCACACTACGACACATAATCAGCCTGTTGTGCATAGTAGCCCTGAGCCATGTAGCGGCCCTGGGGCAGCAGCGCCGTGTGCAGAACAAACCCTTCATCGACGAGCGTCGCTTCCATTACGGCTTTTTTGTAGGCGCCCACGACCAGTCCATGCAGCTGCAGGGCAATGGTTACCAGGCCCCCGCCTCGGCCGGCAGTGTGGCAGGCCAGCAGTGGGTGGCACAGACCGACCAGACCAACTTCGGTTTTTCGGTGGGTGTGCTTGGCGAGTGGCGCATGTCGCGCTATGTGGCGCTCAGAGTTCAGCCGTCGCTCCATTTTGGCTCGCGCCACATCACCTTCAGAGAGCTTGGCACGGGTCAGACCGAGCAGCAGGACATGAAATCGTGCTACATCGGTGTGCCCGTCGACTTCAAAATATCCGCCCCGCGTTTCAACAACTACCGCCCCTACGTGGTGGCCGGTGTGGCGCCCATGTACGACCTCATCACCAGCAAGCAGTCAAAGCTCAAGGCCAAGCCGCTTAACGTGATGCTTGAGGCTGGTTTGGGGTGCGACCTTTACATGCCGTTCTTCAAGTTTATACCCGAACTCAAGTTTGGTTTCGGACTTAACAACATATTGCAAAAGAACCGCCGCGACATAACCGACCCCTCGCAGCTAATCTTTACCCAGAGTCTCGACAAGGCCACAGTGGGCATGGTGATGCTGACATTCTATTTTGAGTAGGAAGGGAAGGCGAAACGCGAATAGGGCTTAATAGACTAATGGGCTTGATAGGCTTGACTTAATAGATAGGGTGTCCAGTTCTACGTTCTCGTTTTTGATATTGATTTAACTAAGGTTTCGGATTAAGCAAAGGCGGGCTGAAAGCCCAATGGAGCACACAGCCCAGGGCAAGCGAAGCGACACCCTGGGTATCGCGCGTCGGAGCAGTCGCGCCCTGTAAGGGCAAAAGCATTAACCCTTTATGTTGTTATTCTTGCTTGACAGTTGATTTTGCGGTCTTAAAGTGGAACATTGTATGTATATTTTCAATACCTGCGCCAAAGCTTAATGCTTTTGCCCTTACAGGGCGCGACTGCTCCAACACGCGATACCCAGGGTGTCGCTTCGCTTGCCCTGGGCTATGTGCTACATTGGGCTTTCAGCCCGCCTTTGCTAAATCCGAAACTTCAGTTAAATCAATATCAAAAACGAGAATGCAGAATAGGACACCCTATTTAATAGGCTTTGGAGCGTGCTTTTTGCGGCGTGAGGTGCGGAAAAAACAATAACGGGAAAAAGAAAAAACAATAACGGGAGATAGAAATTACTGTCTGATTGACAGATAATTCTATCTCCCGTTATTGTTTTATAGTAAAGCTACATCCGTGTCGTTAGCGAACGATGCGCACCTTTCGGCCGCCAATCAGGTATAAGCCGTTAGGCAGCGCCTTGACGTCAGACAGCGTGGCCTGGCGCATGATAAGACGGCCCTCGATGTTGTACACATCGGCACGGCCCGTGCTGCCAAGTGCCTGCATGATAGCCGTTACCTTGGTAAACTCACCTGTCACCTCCACATCATGTGCCGGCATCGTAGCGGGTATTTCGCTCCAGCCCATAAATATGTAGCCCTCCTTGGTGGGAGCATCTTCGGGGGTGATGGCAGTGCCATAAGTAACCTCGGTAGTTTTGTACACCTCACCGTCCACCTTGTAGACGAGCTTGTAAGTGTTAGCAGTAAAGCTACCCGTCACCTCCACATCGTGTGCAGGCATCGTAGCCGGTATTTCGCTCCAGCCGCTGAAGGTGTGGCCCTCCTTTTCGGGAGCAGCCTCGGTGGCAGGGGCAGTGCCATAAGTAACCTCGGTAGTCTTGTACACCTCGCCGTCCACCTTGTAGACGAGTTTGTAAGTGTTCGCTGTAAAGCTACCCGTCACCTCCACATCGTTTGCAGGCATCGTGGCCGGTATTTCGCTCCAGCCGCTGAAAGTGTGGCCCTCCTTTTCGGGAGCAGCCTCGGTAGCGGGGGCAGTGCCATAAGTCACGTCAATTTGCTTGTACACCTCACCGTCCACCTTGTAGACGAGGTTGTAAGTGTTCACCGTAAAGCTACCCGTCACCTCCACATCATTTGCAGGCATTGTGGCCGGTATTTCGCTCCAGCCGCTGAAAGTGTGGCCCTCCTTAGTGGGAGCAGGCTCGGTGGCGGGGGCAGTGCCGTAAGTAACCTCGATAGTTTTGTACACCTCACCGTCCACCTTGTAGACGAGTTTGTAAGTGTTAGCTGTAAAGCTACCCGTCACCTTCACATCGTGTGCCGGCATTGTAGCGGGTATTTTGCTCCAGCCGCTGAAAGTGTGGCCCTCCTTGGTAGGAGCGGGCTCGGGGGTGACAGCATCACCATAGGTTACTGGCACCATTGTGTACGTCATGCCGTCCACATTGTAGATAACTTGGTAGGTGCTGATTTGCCACTGTGCGGTGAGTGTGAGGTCGCGTGCCGGCATGGTGGCGGGCAGTTCCTCGTTCCAGCCCATGAAGGTATAGCCCTCGCGTGTGGGTGCGTCGGGAGTCGTGATGGCGGTGTTGTAGTCCTGCGTGATGGGCGCCACCTCGCTGCCACCGTTGGCGTCGAAGGTGATGGTGTATTGGTTGATTACAAACTCCCCCGTCACCTCCACATCGTGCGCCGGCATGGTGAGCGGCAGTCCTGTCCAGCCGCTGAAAGAGTGACCCTCGCGTTCGGGGTATTCGATGGGGGTGAGTGTTGTGCCGTATGGCACCTCCTCAGTATAGTGTTCCACGCCACCGACTATGTATGTCAGGGCGTAGCTGCGTGCAGCGTTGAGCACCAGCGGACTGCCGGGTCGGCCGCCCAAACCTTGCGACTCGAAGGTGATGTCGCCGCTCTCGGGCTGCAGGTTGAGCACCTCGCCCGTGTCGGTGTTGCGCAGGCGCAGAACGATGTTCTCGCCCTGCGGCTGATTGCTGCGCACGCGCAGGTAGAGCCATTGCGCCTCGTCCTTGGTTTGCACCTCGGCCGTGCCGCGGCATTCGTCGCCCACAAAGGCCCCCACCTCGTAGTGGCTGAAGTCGGTTATAGGCGTGCCGTCAAACACGATGTTGGCGTAGAGCGTCATGTCATATTTGTAGTCGTGCGGATTGACCGTCCATGGCGCCTCGCTGCCGCTGTTTTGGGCGCGTGCGCCGAACACGCTGAGCAGCAGTGTGGCTATGAGCAGCCACAGGCTTTTCGTGTGTATATGTGTCATGTTTGTGTCTGTATTTATTGTTGGTTGACTGGTTTACGGGTTAACGGGTTGACAGGTAAGTATGTTTTGCATTGTCAATATGCAGATAGTGTAACGGCATTTGGCAAGATGTACAAACTTACCCGTCAACTCATCAACTCATCAACTCATCAACTCATTCCCCAGTTTACTTCACCACTTGCTTGCGCACGGTGGTAGAACCATCAAGTCCGGTAGTCTTGATAATGTAGAGTCCCGGCTGCGTCACGTTGTTCACACGCTGTCCGCCTACGGTATAGATGCCATTGGGCAGGTTAGTGTGCGAAGTCACGTTACCGTCAATGCCAGTGGCCGTGCCATCGATGTGCAGCACATAAGGCGCTCCGGTGGTGCCGAGCATGTCGGCAGCAAAGGCCGTAGTGTTGCTGATAGGCATCATTTCGCCCGAAAGCGCGTCGTAGGCAGCAAAGTTGATGGTTTCGTTGCCCAAGCCGTACACAGCGAGGAAAATCATGCCATTGGCCTCGATGTTGGCAATGCCTCGGCATTCGCCCTCGCTCAGAGCCACCACCTGGCTGCCCTCGCTCAGTGTGGCGCCACTCAGTGTGGCCACAATGGGCATCATGTTGGGGTAGCGGTGTCGGTTAAGCTCGTAGGGCGCAACCTTGGTCTGCAGGCGGTGCGCACCATAGAGCGCTTGCGCGTTGGCCACCGACGATACGGCATTGTAAGCAAAACTCTTGTCAGAGCCCGACTTGTACAGATAGCCGCGTCCGGGCTGCATGAGCTGCAGTGAACCAGTCCATTCGCCCTCGGCAGTGTAAGTGGCAAATCCGCCATCGAGCGTTTCGATGCAGTCGTCGGTGTCAGGTTCGAGCAAGGCGAGCGCATCGTTGAGCGACAGTGCCGTGCCGAGCGGATAGCCGAGCCAGTTCCAGCCGCGCACCAGTTCAATTTGTGTGGCGGTGGGGTTATACTGTTCGCCGGCGAAAGCCTTCTCGGCCGTGGCCGGTGCGAGCAGTTTCATAGTCTCGGCAGCATTGATGCTCAGCAGGTTGCCCACCAGTCCGAGGTCCGGGTCGGCAATGGCCTCGCGCTCCTGCGTCACGATGCGCGTAGCCACACCGTTCAGTTCGGTAGTGGCAAGCGGCGATGCCAAGTCGTGCGAGTTCCAGTTCCAACCCTCGGCCAGCAGCAGTTTCACGCTGCTCTGTCGAATGGTGTATTCAAAAGTCTGCACATCGCTCTCGTCGGCATTGATGCCCATGGCCATAGCCTTGATGGTGACAGCATCGTTGATAACGATGGGTCGCTCATACTTGATGCGTGTGGCAGCGTCGCAGGGACATGAGCCGTCGGTGGTGTAGTAGATGGTAGCCCCCTCGCTCTCGGTGGTGAGTGCGATGGTCTGTCCGCGATATACAGCCGTACCGCTCAGTCGTGAGGCACGTGGTGCCTTTACTGCGTTGAGCAGTGCGGGATCCACCACATTAACCATGGTAGTAGCCTCGAGCCCGGCGTCGGGCATGGCATACTTGATGGCCGTGGCACCCGGCAGTTGTGCATTGATGGTAAAGGTAGCGTGTCCGTCGGCATCGAGTGTAAGCTCGGTGGCGTCGGTGGCAGCAATGAGGTCAGAAGCCGAGCCAAGCGTGATAGTCTTGCCAGCGGCAGCCTCGGCAGGCTGTGCGGCCACTCTTACGGTGAGCTGTGCGTTGTAGGCAATGTTCACCACATTGTCCACCACAATTTCGCGCACCTTCTTCTCCACGTCGAGTTGCTGTTCAAAGTTGTCGGTCATGCCAATGCCGGCATAGCTCTGCACGTTGCGTGACACGATGATGCGAGCCTCGTCGTAGTAGCCCAGTCGGTCGGTGGCCAGTCGCAGGCGCGATGCGTACTGCTGTTCGCTGCCCTCAATGGCCGCTTCGGCGTTGAGCAACTCAATTTGAGCGTCGGTAATGAGCACCTCGGTGTCGGCCGACTTACACTTGATGTAGATGTTGTCGGCAGTGAGCGTGGCGGGGTCCATATACTTAGAGAACTGCAGTTCCACGCCGTCCTCGTAGGCTCGTGCGCTCACCACTTCGGGTTGTGAGTTTTGCACCATGCCAATGTTCACGTCCATTTGTGGCGGTGGCACGGGCAGCCATTCCGACTGTGCGGGCTGGTAGCCCTCCTTCTCAAATCGCACTTGCCACAAGCCTTGTGGCACGTCCCACTGGTACATACCGTTTTCATCGGTAAAGAGCGGGTTTTGCTGTGCATAGTCCTCGGCATTCCACAGCACGACGTTCTCGTGCAAGTCGCCGTACATGTCCTCCACCGTCTCCTTGTAGTAGCAGGTGGCAGTTACGCCCTGCAAGCGGTTAGACGACACGCCCTCGTATACGTAGCCTGAGGGGTCGACAATCGGGTTGACGCCCGGGTGAGTGGGTTCTTTGCGCTTGTTCACCTTACCGTATTTGCCGCCGCACTTGAGATTTCCGATGGCAATCCAGTATTGTGCCTTGAGCGTGTTGAACTTCTGTTCAATGCTGAAGTACTTAGAGCATTCGGCATAGCCGTTGAGAATGCCAGAGGCGAACCACAATCCGAGTTCGAACGGCGGGCACTCCCAGCTTACGAGTGAGGCAAAGTCAACTTCGATGGCGCCAATTTCGGCACCGAGAATACGCTTGTAGTTGTTGATGAGGTCGCAGCCGTCGGCAAAGATGCTGTCGCGCAGCGCGATAGCCGCCTTTTCGTTACCCTCGCACGGTATGCGCTTGATGATGGCATCGAGCAGACTAATCCAGTCGTTCATATCCTGATTGGCCGCATCGAGGTCGTCGTAATAGGTGAGCAGTTCGAGGAACACGCCGAAGCCGCCAATCAGCTTGCCACCAACCTTGGCATACTTGCCGAGGTTGCTGCCGCCCTTGACGGGAGACTTAGGCAGTTTGTCGAGTGGCTTCTTGATAAGGTTGAATGCCTTTTGTGCCACGTTCTGCATGTTCTTGAAACTACCGAGCTGCTTTTCGAGCTTCTTGGCGTACTTGGCCACCTTTTGCATCTCGGTTTTGTATTGTTCGAGCTTTTTAAGGTTGGCAGCGCGCTTTGCGTTGAGCTGTTCAATGAGTTCGGCGTTGTCTGCATTTTGTGCAATTTGCTTGTCAATGTCAAGGTTCTCGCTGAGCAGTTCCTTTATGAGCTTGTCTTTGTAAGCAATCACTTGGTGAGCCTGCTCAAGTTCCTTTTGGCGTGCAGCTATTTTGCCAGCCACTCTGGCCTTAGCCTTGTCGAGTGCGTTGACAATTTTGGCGTAAGCCGCTTTAATGGCCTTTTCGTATACGCAGCACAGGGCATCCTTGATGTCGAGCGTCAGTTGTGCGTTGGCGCGCCATTTTGGCAGTGCATCGTCGGCGTTGGTGCCAGTACCTAAAGCCACCAGTCTGTTGGTGAAGGTAATCATCGTGCTGATGCAGTCGGTCCAGTCGTTCACGCCCTCGATAAACTCGTCAAGCTTTCGGCTCTTGGTGGCAGCAACAGTGTCTGTCACCTCAATTTTGTAAAGCTTAGAGTTGGCCGGGTCAATGAAGGTGGCACCTCTGTCGGCCAGCAAATAATATATCTTGGTACTGTCGCTCATCTGAAGCGCAGCATAATGCTGTGCAATGAGTTCTGCCTCGTCCACTGTGGCGAGTGTTTGAGAGGTAATGGTGTATTGCTTGCCATTATTCTCAAACGAAGCGTTGATGTCGCCCTGGGGCACTTGTGCCTTGATGATGTCGGGGTTGAAGCCGAAGTCGTTGAGCAGCGAGTCGGCCCCGGTGGTTTGCAGCGTGGCGAACCATTGATTGTACTCTTGTTCAAACTCTTGAAGTTTGGTGTCAAGCTCGTCAAAGTAAGTCTCCGACGGCTCCACAGGTTCGGCATCGCCCACCACCTTGCTTACCAAGGCGTTGAGTTGCTCGGCATCGATGTCTTCACTCTCGAGCAAAGTTTCGAGTTCGCTGCAAGCAGTTTCCTCGGCAGTGGTTTCGGGGTTGAGCAGTTCGTTTTTGAGCTGCGTAACCTGCTCCTTGGTGTCGTTGAAGTCGGCCTCGACAAAGGCTGTGGCATCTTGAATGAAAGTGCGCGAGCCAACGATGGGGCTGAAGAAGTTGTAGTCGACACTGATGTTGGCGGGTAGTGCGCTGGTGTCGAAGTTGTGCGAGCCAACCCACTTGCCCTGCTGTTCGCTGTAGCGGCACGGCACTTCAACCACCTTGCCATTGTTGGTAAACACGTTGACAACCACGTCGTTGATGCCAGTGGAGTCGGGTTGGGTGAAGGCCACTACAAAGGTGAAGAGCGCATCGCCTGCAAACGAGTAAGAGCTGGCGTCGGTGGTGTTATTGGCAAAGTTCCAGGTGATGGTGTTGTTCTGGCCAAGCGTGTAGAACGACATGGCCACCGACTTAACCTCGGTGTATTGCTCGTCGTAGGTGCAAGTTTTGGTCTCGGTAGCCATTTCCATACCGTTGCTGGTAACAATCTTGGCACTGATGTTGTGGTCGGTAAGGTTGTAGGCCGATGCTATGAGGCAGTTGGCCGACCAATAGCCGTTGGCCAGAGCCTTGGTGGTGCCTATGAGTTCGGTGCCATCGTAAATTGACACCTCGGCGCGCGACTGTGCCACACCGCTCACTACAATCTCGCGGGTGCGTGTGCGCTCGGGCACACGTATCGACACGTCCTGCACGGCATACTGTGCTGAACCGATGGGCTGCACCATGTCCTTGCCCTTGAGGCGGAAGGCCACTGAGGCGTTGGGGGCGAAGGTGCCGCTTTGGGTGGGAATGACGCAGAAGCGCACGCGGTCGGTTATGTGACTGTTGTCGAGCGGCACGGTGATGGTGCGGCCGTTGAGCTGGTAGTACGACACATTGGAACCAATCATGAGCGAACCGTCCACCATGTTGGTGCCCTCGGGCAGCTCAAACTGCAACTTGACACCCGACACATTGTCGCGGTACACACTCTTAAAGTCCACCTTGGCCGTGAGGGTGAGGTAGTTGCCAGCCACGATGCTGCTCTTGTTGGCAGTGAACGAGGTGTTGGCGCCGGTGTAGTAGAACTTGCTCTCGTCGAAGTAGGGCACCACGGCGTTTTTGGCCGGTGTGATGAGGCCGCTGCGCACTGTGACGCGGTTGGCCACATAGTCGGTGCCGTTGATGAGGCCCGCCTGGTCGAACTGGCTGAGGTTGTACACAGAGTTGAAGAAGTCGCTCTGCCCCATGGTGACGAGGGTGTACTCTCCGTCCTTGAGTCCGCTGATGGTGAGGTCGGCGGCGGGGTAGGTGTAACGGTTGAGCAAGTTGCCCTGTGCGTCGTAGAGAATGGCCAGCACGGTGGGGTTCTCGGTGGTGGTGTACACGGCGCGAATGCCGCCCAGCTGGGTGATGGGCACCTCGACGGTGAGTGCAAGGTCGGCAGTGATGCGTCCGCCCGTGGTGACGGGCATAAAGGCATCAGTCTTGCTGCTGGCCGTGATGGTGAGCGAGTCGCCCTCGTTGACGTCCTCGAGCAGCACGATGTCGGGGTACTGCACGTTGAAGTGGGTGATGGCGCGCTGTGCGGTTTGGTTGTAGATGGTGTAACTTACGTTCTGGTAGTCGTCGTAATAGTCCTTCACCTCGGGCTGCACGCCCTGTGCCACACTATTGGTGTAAGTGTAGCGTGTGGTGATGCGCGCGCCCTGAATGGGCTTGAGCAGCACGTCGGGCAGTTGTGCCGTGGCCACGGCCTGCAGGCTGTCGGGCAGGGTGTCGGTGCGGCTCACGTAGTCGGTAAGGGCGTAGGTGAGCACCGATGGTGCGCCGTAGCCGCTGAGGGTGTACTGTCCGCGCTGGTCGGTGCGGGCGGTCACGGCCTTGGTGTAGCGGTTGTTAAGCGTCTGGCTCATGGTGACGGTCACACCGCTCACGCCCTGCTGGGTGGTGCGGTCGATGACGCGGCCCGTGAGGGTGAGTGCCGGCAGCGGTTGGAGCGCAATGTGCAGGGTGTTGTCGGCCTCGACCACCTGGTAGAGGGTGTCGGCGGGCAGCGCATACTGCATGGCCACGCTCTGCGGCACGCTCACGGCACACATGACGGCGGTGCCGGCCACCTGGTTGGTAAGCTCGTTGCCCTGTGCCAGGTAGTTGCCGCTGGCGTCGAGCCAGTTGATGGTGGACTGCGCGGTGATGTCGGTGGCGCCGGCCGTGATGGTGGCCGCCACGGTGCGCAGCTGCTTCATGCGGTCGAGGTTGAATGCGATGCTCTGGCTCTCGAGTTCAATCTTTACGGTGTCGGTGCGCGCCAGTTCGGTGCCCTGCTGGTTGCGGAGCACGGCCACATAGCGTGTGTCGCGCATGAGGGTGTTGAAGGTGTAGTTGAGTCGGTCGGTCACCACGTAACGGTAGCGCTGTCCCGTCTTGACGTTGATAAGCTCGAGGGGCATGTTTTTGTAACGGCCGTCGGCGCATGCCTCGGGCAGGTTGACCTCAAGACTTGCCACGTTGTGCTGCACGGGCATGATGATGATGGTGCCGTTGCTGACGTAGTCCTTCCAGCCCTCGGCCTGCTCGTATATCTCGACGGAGGCTTTGGGCACGAACACGATGAGGCCCTTGTTCACGCCGTCGAACACGTAGCTGTCGAGTGTGGGGGGCGTGGTGGCGAGGCAGGTGAGTTCGGCCAGTGCGGTGGCACCATTGAATGCGCTGTAGCCAATGCGTGTGATGCACGATGGCAGCATGATGCGCGTGAGGTGGTCGTTGCCGTACCAGCATGAGCCAGGCACGGTGGTGATGCCGTAGGTGCGGCTGAGGTCGACCACGGCGCAGGTGCTGAAGTTGTTGGCTATCTGGAAGTCGTTGCTGTTGACGTTGCCGGCCACGATGATTTTGCTCAGGGCCGAGGTGTTGCCACCTGTCACATCGTTGAGTGCGCCGCTCACATTGCCCGGCGTAAAGTCGTCGATGATGGCTGTGCCCTCGTCAGCGTCGTAGGCGTTGCGGCCCGGATTTTTGGGGCTTGAGGGGTTGTAGCGGTAGTGGCCGTAGAGCTGCACGGGTGCCGCGGGCATGGTGTAGTAAAGGTTGCGCGCGGTGGAGAGGGTGTCGCCTGCCGCGTTGGTCCAGCACACAAACTCGAAGTTGGTGTTGGTGTAGGCGGTGAGGCTCACCTGGGCGCCAGCCTGGTAGTTGCGTCCGCCACCACTGAAGGAGCCGGCCCCAGCGGGTTTGGTGCTGGTGCTGAGCAGGTAGGTGGGTGCCTCGCCCTCGGGAAATGCGGGGAGCGAGGGACTGCCGGGCTGGTATTTGAACACGGCGGTGATAACTACATTGTGTGCGGGCATGGTGTAGTAGAAACTGGTTGAGGTGGAGAGGGTGTTGCCCTCGCCGTCAACCCAGTACTGGAACTTCATGCCGTTGTTTTGGCCGGCTCTCAGATAGACGCGCTGGCCGGCGGTGTACTTGTTGCCGCCCGTGGTGTTGAGCCCCGATGTGGCGGGCGAGCTGACCACGCGCAGTGTGTAGTAGTGCGTGGTGTCGCTGTCCGTGGTGGGGAAGTTTGGCAGTGGCGGATTGCTTGGGTCGTACCCTTCGGTCTGCGCCAGGGCAGTGAGGGTGCTGAGCCATGCCATTATGATGAATAATAATCTGTTCATATACTTGTTGTTATATATGTTTCTGGTTGACGGGTAGTTTTGTCTGCCTGCTTGAAGCTTCGGATTTAGGTTCGCACGGTCTGTTAGGCGCTGCTAATAAACGCTACCTCTAATGGGGGCGACGCGTCTCGCGTCGGGATAGAGATAGGAGTTAAATACGAACGCTACTGCTGCTAATAAACGCTACCTCTAATGGGGGCGACGCGTCCCGCGTCGGGATAGAGATAGATATAGAAGTCAGACACGAACGCTACTGCTGCTAATAATAGTTGCATATTTTCCCGACGCGAGACGCGTCGCCCCCATTAGAGGTAGCGTTCGGTGTCTTTGGCCGCACCCCGTCTTAATCCGAAACTTGAGTAAACTAACTTACCCGTCAACTTGTAAACCAATTATCCTACTTGATAACCTTCTTTCCACCCTTGATGTAGAGGCCCGGCGCAGTGGGGTTGTTCACCTTGCGTCCGTCGAGGGTGTAAGTGTCGTCGTTGCGGTCAGCCTCGTTGGCAGTGGCGGCATTGATGCCCGTGGCCACAGCGTCGAAGTGGAGCACAAAGCGGTCGGTGCTGTCGCCGGCCTTGGCCGTGAAGCTGTAGCCTGCGGTGCCGTTGAGCTGCAACTTGGTACCAGTGAGACGGTCCTCAAGTGTGACTTGGCCGTCGGGCTGATTGCTGAGGCCGATGGTGTAGGTGCCATCGGTGCCGAAGTGCAGACCGAGCAGAGCCTGGCCATTGTTGAGCGGACGCTCGTTGATGGCGTAGCGTGTGGCGCCGTTGATGGTGAAGATTTGCGACACGGCAGGCTCGGTGCCTGTAAACTTGGCGGCATCGCGGCTTAGGTCGTACTGCATGGTGGCAGCCTCGTTGATGACTACGCGCGTGCGGTCGGCCTGCTGTCCGTCCTTGGCCAGTGTGATGTTGAACACGGTGCGCTGTGCGGCGGTGTGGGGGTTGCTGTCGTAGGCAGCCCTGATGCGCTGCGGTGCGCTGGCCGGTTCTTCCTCCACAAGTGTGCGGGCGTAGCGGTCGGCCTGGCGTCCGTCCTTGAGGAAGGTGATGCTCTCCTGGTCGACGGGGCGTTGCACGAAGAAGGCCTCGGCGGGTGCGAGAATGTAGCTGTCGTCTACCGGGCTGTAAGCCTCATAGTTCTGGTTGTTGCTGTTCCACACCATGAAGGGCGCCCCGAAGTCGAGGAAGCGGGTGTCGAAGTAGCTTGGGTAGGGATTGCCAATGAGGTTCCAGCTGCGGTTGTGCTCAAACTCTGCGAGGTGCTCCTCAAGCGCCACGGTGCGGTTGTCGGCATTGAATATTTGCTGACGGTTGACGGTGGTGGTGAGGGGGCGCACGGTGAATTGGGCGGCATAGTAGTTGCCGTTTTTGTCGTTGGGCTTGTAGCACTGCATGATGTAGCCCTTGCCAGCCTGGAGCACGTCGTCGGCCGAGAGGTTCTGCCATACGGCAGCGGCGTTGCCTGCTGCGCGCTCGGCACCCGAGTGGCCGCGTATTACCCATGAGGTGGTGCTGTCGACGGGTACGATGTCGCTCACCTTGACATCGAAGGGGAATGATACGAACTGCCAGCGGTTGGTGGCGTTCCAAAGGTTGATGGTGACGTTTTCGGCACGCATCTCGCCCTTGACAATGAGGCTGGTGGGGCGGAGGTACCTATAATCGTTCTTGTGGTTATAACCTCCTCCCTCGTAAGAGTACTTGGCATACGGCGAGAGCACCATGCTGAAGTCGTTGACAGCGAGTTTGCTGCGTCCGCTGATGGTGAGGTTTCCGTGCTGGTAGTCGCTGTTGTTGTGCGAGTCGGTAATCTGGTTATTGGTGACGGTAAGCTCGATGTCGGGACGGTAGTCGGGGGCGAGTTCATCGCGCAGGGTGAAGTAGAAGTCCTTGTTAACCTTGACGTACTGCGGCATGAAGTCGGAGGTGCGGAAAGTGTAGAACTTGTTCCAACCTGTGGCTAACTGATATTCGGCAAGGCTCCATACGGGCACGTAGAGTACGGCCTTGGTGAGGTCATTGACAGTTAAGGGGCAGCCACCGTCGGTGTTGGGGGGCATGACAGAGCGTACCTCGATGGTGACGAGGCTGTTGCAGTTGCTGAAAGCACCCCCAGCGCAATATTCCAACGAACTGGGAAGTACTATTTCTGTGGCCATGTTGTCAGCCAATGCATACACCCCAATGCGTTTCAGACCTTCGTTAAGGTTGATTTGACGCAGATTGTAACATCTTGCAAATGCGGCATTATATAAATTGCGTAGGGTAGAGGGGCAGTTGAGTGTGTCGATGGCTGTGTTATAGAAAGCATTCTCTCCAATACTGATAAGTCCCTCGTTGAGTGTGACTTTGCTCAGATTGGCATTTCCTTCAAAGGCATGGTTGCCAACCGCTGTGGTTGATTTGGGAAGTGTTATTTCGCGGAGATTGCAGTTACTGAAAGAATAATCGCCAAAGCCTGTTATACTGTCGTGCAGTTCGACACTTTGCAGTGAAGAACAGTATCTGAAGGCATGCCACGTGATCACTTTAATTTTGCTGGGTATTTTGACAGCACGCAAATTACGGCAATATTCAAATGCACTGCCGCCTAATGCTGTAAGACTGTCCGGCAGATGCACTTCTTGCAGTTGCTTTACTCTGCCAAAGGCACAATCTTCAATGGTTTCAACATTGTCGGGGATATTGACTGATGTCAGTGATGTTCTTTGGAAGGCATAGCTGCCAATCTTTTTGAGTGTGGGAGGCAGCACAACTTTGTCGATGGCCCAACGCCCGTTGAAGGCCTCGCTTGGTATTTCGTCAATTAGGGCTTTTGACAGGTCGAGTTCGGTGAGGTTGGTCATTTGCTTAATCTTGCTCCAGTCGTCGCTGTTAAGCTCGCCCTCGATGATGAGTTTGTTCACCTCTTGCAGGTAGCCGGCCTCTTCTACTACTACATGACCAAGGTCGCCAGCGGCAATTTTGCCTGTGTTGACGGTGATGCCCTCGTCGCCACCGATGAGCACGTTGTGGTCGGTGTTCCATGCACTGACAAGGCGGTAGGCGTGGAAACTCTCGCGGGGAATAACTATTCTGAGGTAGTGGTATATGTTGTAACCGTCTTCATAGTAACTGTCATTATCTAATGACCCCAATGTGGGTGGCACCTCGGCATTGACTTTGATGCGCTGCAGTTGTGGGCAGTTGTTCACAATGTAATCGCCCATGCGCTCCACGTTGGCGGGTATTTCGAGGTCGGTAATGGCGCGGTAATCAGACAAACCCCAGTCGTTGATGTGGCGCAAGGTGCGGGGCAGGGTGAGCGTGCGCACTTTGTTTTGGTTGTAACGGTTGTCGTAGAGGGCTACGACGGCATAGGTTACGCCGTTGTAGCGCACAGTGGAGGGTATGACGAGGTCGGTCACATCGGCATTTTCGGCTTCCAGACCGGTGCAGGCTGCCACCTTGTGGTCTTGGTCGAGGTAGTAACCCATGTTGTCGATGGTGTAGCGTTGGTTGGTGTTGAACGCCCAGTCGTCGATTTTTTGGTTGCTCGACACTTGTACGGCAATGCTCGTTTCGAGCGCGTCGAATGCGGCCAGGTAGTCGGCGCTGGTTGAGGTGTTGACGTTGATGGCACGGCCAAGGGCTACGGCTTCGGAGATGTCGACATAGGCGCCCTCGTTGAGGATAGAGTCGGCCACAACGATGTCTTTCTGAATGAGCGGATAGTACGATACGGCTTTGCGCACATCGTTCAGTGTGGCGGCCAGGGTGTTGTAGAGTGCCTCGTCGTCGGGGGCAGCATTGGAGTTGTCGAGTGCTGTTTGCAGCTCTTGTTTGAGGCCAGGGAAGTCTGCAAGGGCACCAAGGTAGGCTGTGGCGTTGGACTGGGCATCGTCGGTGGCTATGCCGCTGATGGCGGCGTAACAATAGGCTTCGTCTTCAAGATCGTATTGATTTCCGTAACGTGTGTTGTATGATGCTTTTAGCACATGGCGACCTGCGGGCAAGTCTATTTGATAGAGTTCTCTCTCGGTTGAACTCCAGCGATCTCTACTGATGATGGTACTGTCATTCAGTGTGACTTGGAATGTGCCGTATGCATTGTAGTTATTGCAGGCATAGTTGAAGGTGAGCTTGGTGGGGCGGCTGCAGATGATCTCCCACGACTGTTGGGTGGTGGTGCCGGCTTCTTTATTAGTAGAAAGCCAACTATTGTGCTTCAACAGTTGCTCATACGGAATGGTATCGGGCAGTACCTCTTCGGTGTCGCCCGCCCCGCCATTGTCGATGGAGTCAGTGGGTGCGGTGGTGCCTTGGTCGGGCAGCACGGGGCTGACTACTTCGGAACTGTCAGCAACGGCCAGGCGCGGTGCACGGCTGGCCATGACCTGCACGGGGCAGAACATGAGGCCGAACAGGGCGAGGGCGCCCACGTGGCGGGCGCAGGCTGCGAAATAACTGCTTGAGGCTATGCCCACTGCGGGCGTGCCTTTACTTAACGGTAACACTTGCGTAGCCTTGTGACTACACATCTTGGCGTTTGTTTTTCCCATAGTAGTGTGTGTTAGTGTTAGGAAAGTTATGTTTGTTGTTCTCTCTATAATTATTATCTCTATCGGGCACTTAACTGGTGTGTAATGTGCCACTGATTGTCAAGCACAAATTTACGGGAAATAAACAAACGTTTCAATAGCTTAAATGCGTAGCGTGCATAAGTGGTCGATTTTCGGGTTTAAGTGGCGCGTTTATGGGTATGAGTGGCAAAGTTTTTTTGATCGTAACCATACGACACGGGCAGACATGTACCCGTCTGGTTGTCAGTCTGTAGGTGCATGTCTGCCCGTTGTCATTATTATTGGTGATGTGTGTGGGTGGGGTTGGTGCTTGAAGAAACGCGAGCTCTAATGGGGGCGACGCGTCTCGCGTCGGGAAAGCAGGCCTCAATTATTAGCAGTAGTGGCCTAATATCAAAGACCATGTGACATGTATATGTAAGGAGGTGTTGGGATGGGATAAGCAGGTATCTGGCACTTGGGCACGTCACTCGTTTGCCACCAATCTCAAACTTGTTGGTGTGGAAGAATTCTACATATCAGAGTCAATGGGACACTCACAAAGTAATGATGTGACCAGCGGTTATCAGGATATGTATCCATTGGAGATTCGCTTCCGCAATAACAGCGAACTGCTCGATATAGAGGAAAACAAACTGGAGGAAGATGTGGAGAATATGACCTTGGAACAAGCGCAAGCGTTCATAAAAATGATGTTGAAACAATAAACGTATTGCATTAAACGAGCCAAAGCTGTGAAAAAACAGGCGTTTTGGAAAATTTATGGTATAGAATAATTAACTTTGTGAAGACAAGAGAATAGACTTATGAAGGAAAATTCAATATATGACAAGAAATCCATTCGCACGGTCATGGGTAAGACAGCCGACTTTGACGAGCTGGCAAAAGACTGCGTGGCCTTTAGCAATGCGGAAGGTGGAAGAATTGATATAGGAATCGAAGATGAAGAGAAGTTGCCACCAATAGGGCAACGAGTTCCTGATGGCTTGCCTACCACCATCATCAATAAGATTACAGGTAAGACACACGGTGTGATACTCAGTGCAAATGTTCTGGCAGCAGATAATGGTAGCGAATATATTGAGTTGAGCATCGCTTGCAACCATAACCTTGTGGCAATGACAACCTCAGGCAAAGTCTACATCCGTATCGGTGACAATAGCGTGCCTGTAGGCCCAGAGGATTTTGCTCGCCTTGCCGCAGACAAAGGCAGTTTGACATGGGAAAACGTCAAGACAAAATACTCATGGCATGATGCCGACCCCGATAAATTGCAGTGGTTCTTAAAAGTCATTCGCAAGTCAGGCCGTGTGTCTAGCTTCGTTAAGCAGAAGGAGGATAAGGAACTGCTCGACTACTTCTATATGACTGATGAGGATACCGACGCTATGACCCAGTTAGGTGTGCTGTTTCTCGGCAAACAAACCCAGCGAGGACGCATCATGAATCCGCCTGTGATACAAGTTATCAAATATGACCACTATGGCGAAAAGGTGAACAAGTGGTTATGGGACGACTACTCCAAGAACCCATACGAGATGATTGATGAACTGTGGCAAACCATACCAGAATGGACGGAGAGTAAAGAGATTGCCGATGGTATGTTCCGTCGCAATATTCCTGCCTATTCAGAGAAGGTGGTCAGAGAGCTTTTGGCGAACTCACTGGTTCACCGCCCGTATACTGTGCGTGGTGACATCTTCATCAATATCTATCCAGAATATATAGAGGTGGTGAATCCTGGTAGGCTGCCTATGGGTGTGACCGCTGACAACATACTACACACTTCAAAGAAGCGCAACGAGCATCTTTGCAATGTGTTCTATGCGCTCTACCTCATGGAACGTGAAGGTTCTGGCTACGATATGATGTATGAGAGCCTTCTTGAGAATGGCAAGGCTGTACCACAAGTTGAAGAAGGTGATGATTATGTGAAAGTAACTGTATCACGCCGTGTGCTCAGCGAGGAGACCATCAAGGTGATGACGCGTGCAGCTGAAACCCAGCTTCTCAAGCAGAAGCAGCTGATCTGCCTTGGTATGATTGCCTCTGCTGAGAGTCTTACTGGCACTCAGTTGATAAAGAAACTTTCGTTGAAAAATGGCGATGCCCTACGCTCATGGCTTCACCCTCTTATTGATAAAGGTATGGTTGTGGCTACTGACGACCACTCAAAAGCAAAGGAATATCGTGTGGCTCCAGAATTACTACGCAACAGCCAATTCAAAGGCAAGACTACACTGAAACGCATCGAACCTTACCGTATCAAGGAACTTATATTGGAAGACTTGAAGATATATCAGATATCTTCTATTCAAGAAATTCAAGAGCGTATAGGAAAAGAAATTTCTATCAGAAAGATAAGAATCCAATTGAATGCGCTCATTAATGAAAGGAAAGTCAAAAAAGTCGGTTCAAACAGATGGCTGAAATTCGAGTATGTAAACAGCTAAATAAATTCTCGATGACATAAAATTGCGTTGAAACTGCAAAATGTCATCGAGAATGTCATTGATGATTTTTATGGCAAACAAAGCATAACCATTTGAATATAAATGATATAGATCACATATAACCATCGATGGCATCGATTTACTTCAACGCAAAAAACATAATCACAGTTTTACAGCATCACTACTAATTTTTGAAAACAATAATAGATTTGTTCGTGGTGTGTAAAAGTATTAGTACTTTTGAAATATTGATTTTATGAGGTATCATTACGACTAAAGACTAATAAACTTATGCAATACCCCCTTATATCAGAATATCTGGCTGCCATTCGTGATGCTCACGATAATCTTGAAAAGCTAAGCCATTTGGTGCCTGTATTGGATAATTATGGCGAGCCGTACCGTAGCAGCGGTGCGTTTGCTGTCGTATTCAAGATGAAAGACGAACAGACGGGAAAGTGCTATGCCCTAAAGTGCTTCACCGAAGAGCAGGAAGGGCGTGCGGAAGCATACCGTAAAATTGCCGAGGAGTTGGAGTTTGTCGATTCTACTTATATTACATACGTAAAGTATCTGGAGAAGGAACTGTTCGTTGACAGTAACTGCGAGGACGACGAGTTTCCCGTATTGCTTATGGACTGGGTTGAGGGCGAGACGATGGAGACATACATCGCCGATCACTATATGGACAACCACGCCATATCGATGCTTTGCTACCGCTTCTGCAAGATGGCAGCTTGGCTTCGCTCCCAACCATTTGCTCATGGCGACATAAAGCCCGACAATATCATGGTGCGCCCCGACGGTACGCTGACGCTTGTTGACTACGATGGCATGTTTGTGCCGGCCATGAAAGGTCAGAAGTCGCCTACTATCGGCACCAAGGACTTCTCGCATCCACTTCGCACAGTTGATGATTTCGACGAAACCATTGACGACTTCGCCTTGGCTTCCATTGCCCTCTCGTTAAAAGCAATATCTCTTAATCCGTCTCTGCTCAACGAGTATGGAGCGTCCGACCGTCTCCTCTTCTCAGCCGCTGATTACCTTGACTTGAGCAAGAGCAAGACCATGACAGCCCTACAAGACTTGTTGGCAGACGAGGGAACCAGAACCCTACTGTCAATGTTCCTATTAGCCAGTGCCAAAAAGAACTTGTCTATGTGCTCCTTCCGACTGTTCAGCGTAGAGAAGCCGAAGGAAGAAGTGTGGAGTACGGAGGTTACAGAAGAAGATCTTAAAAATGTCGTAGAGGATGAGTTTGGTGTAAAATATAGTAGGGATTGGAAGAGATTGCTTCGTGCGCCATATAGATTGAGGGGTGAATATTCAATTAGGGAAGGAGTAAAAGTTATTGGAGACAAGGCTTTTTGGTGTTGCGGATCTCTTATCAGCATAAATATCCCAAATAGTGTCTCAACGATTGGAGACAAGGCTTTTTGGTGTTGCGGATCTCTTATCAGCATAAATATCCCAAATAGTGTCTCAACGATTGGAGACAAGGCTTTTTGGTGTTGCGGATCTCTTATCAGCATAAATATCCCAAATAGTGTCTCAACGATTGGAGACAAGGCTTTTTGGTGTTGCGGATCTCTTATCAGCATAAATATCCCAAATAGTGTCTCAACGATTGGAGA